>Ga0255355_1000049_pt1 | contig 73038 bp, 54 predicted proteins | sample HBST75metaG_FD_189943 | JGI IMG/M metagenome (GOLD analysis project Ga0255355, IMG submission 189943) | Peat soil microbial communities from Stordalen Mire, Sweden - H.B.S.T75 | ecosystem: Environmental > Terrestrial > Soil > Wetlands > Peat | place: Sweden: Norrbotten County, Stordalen Mire...
TTTTCATCCGTTCGATTGCTGCTAGACGGAATGCCTCACTATATCGATTCCCGTTGTTCGCCACTCCATGCTCCTTTTACTGCATAGTGTGGCACTCCCAACTGTCTCAGTTTTGGGGGTCACTCCAGTTGTGGGCAGTTAACTATTGCCAACAGCCCGGTTGACTCACGGAGCCACCCTCGGCGACAGGTGGCCGTCGCCGAGCGCACCGGCGATTTGCCATAAAGTGAAAACTAAGGAATCTGTGGAGCCAAGGCGACGAATCGGTCGAAGCGAGCGACCAACTCTACAGGGCGCTGAATCTGGACCAAGTGACCGGTATTCCTCCAGATTTCCAGCGACGCTAAGGGCACGGCCGCTTCGATTGCACCTGAAAAGGCGAACACGTCGCCAATGTCCGCATCGCCCACAATGACCAGAGTTGGCACCTTTATCTGGGAGAGCCGGGTTACGGTGCGTGGTGAAGGGCGTATCTCAAGCTCAGCTGCGACACTCAGGTTCTGTGGATTGTTCGCTAAGGCGTTATAAAGCTTCTTGCGCGCTGGCTGGTCGTCTCCCGCGATAAGAAAGCGGTCCTTCGACCAGTTCCTGGCTACTGCCTTTAGGTTCCCGCGAGCCAAAGGTAAGTTGTTCTCTCTTCCTCGTTCATTGAAATAGTCGGTGCTCGCCATGCCGTGGACGACGGGCCCTATCAGAAACAACCCCGTCACCATTTCAGGGTGAGCAAGGGCAAAGTCAAGCGCCAAACCTCCTCCAGAAGAATTTCCGAGGATGATGGCGCGATCCAAATGTACATGATGCATAATCGCGAAGAGATCGTCTTCGGGAACGAACCGGGTCTTCGCTGGCTGAGACCGGCCATATCCTCTACGGTCATATCGCAGGACGTGGTACTTGGAACATAGCGGCGTCCAAATATCATCCCAGGTGATGGAATGCACTAGACCGTCATGAAGCAGTACTACTCCTGGCCCAGGTGTGCTTGAGCCACATTCTTCGTACCAGATCTTCGATCCACCTACATCAATGTACTCGCCACCACTCGTGCTTGAATTCGACGCTTGAGCGTGGAAGGGTGTAAAGGCAATCAGAAGCGCAAATCCGAAAACCATTTCGCGGGTCATTCAGTGATTCTCCCCGATTCCTCCAGGCAGCCGGAGGCAACTCTCCACCAACGATAACAGCCCATCGCGCTCATTCAGCTTGGATTATCTGCCAAAGACCGGATTAGTATTGGTAAACGCCCATATGGCCAAGAAGGATTCCCTGTTGGCGAGTTTCGGCACGGCCGAAGTCGTGCCCCGACACGATTCGCCGCCTTCTGTTTCGTTATTCTCGTCCCCTATACACTACTCGCGCACGCTGATTCCGAGAGCTTTCATCTTGCGGTAGAGATGGCTGCGTTCGAGGCCGAGCAGCTCGGCGGCGCGGCTGACGTTGTTGCGGGCTTCCTCGATCTTCTTGAGGATGAACTCGCGTTCGTAGGCGTCGCGGGCCTGTTGCAGGGTTGAGAACTCTTCGGTCGAGTGCGTGCCGGTCTTGTGGGTCAAGGGCGGCAGGTGCTTGCGCTCGATGCAGAGTGTGCGCGGATTGAGGATGAGCATCCGCTCAATCACGTTCTTCAGCTCGCGGACGTTGCCGGGCCATTGGTACTGGGCCAGCGTTTCCAGCGCTTCCTCGGTGATTTCCATGCGCGGGCGGCCATACTGGCGGCCGAACTCGGCGAGGAATTCGCGCACCAGAGGCGGTATGTCCTGCTTGCGCTGGCGGAGCGGCGGGACAAAAAACGGCACGACATTGAGGCGATAGAAGAGATCTTCGCGGAAGTTGCCCTTGGCGATCTCCTCTTCGAGATCCTTGTTGGTGGAGGCGATGAGGCGCACGTCAACGTGAATGGGCTGCGTGCCGCCGACCGGGGTGAATTGCTGGTCGTCGAGCGCGGAGAGCACTTTGGCTTGCGTCTTGAGGCTCATGTCGCCGACTTCGTCGAGAAACAGCGTTCCGCCGTCGGCGCGCTCGAGGGTGCCGCGCTGCTCAGGCAAACCGCCGGGTTGCGCGCCGTGCCGGTAGCCGAAGAGCTCGGACTCGATGTGCGCCTCGGGGATGGCGGCGCAGTTCAACTCGACGAAAATCTGATCCTTGCGCAGGCTTTCGGCGTGAATGGAGCGGGCGATCAGCTCCTTGCCGGTACCGGACTCGCCATAGATGAGCACACGGCCGTTGCTGGGCGCCATGAGGCGAATCTGCTGGCGCAGGGCTTTCATGGGCACGCTTTCGCCGGTGAGCACCAGGCCCACGCTGAACTGGCGCTTGAATTCCTGATTCTCGGTGCGCATCCGGCGCGCTTCGACGGCGTTTTTGAGCACGATGAGCGTGCGCTCGAGGGAGAGCGGCTTTTCCAGAAAATCGTATGCGCCGAGCTTGGTGGCCTTGACGGCGGTTTCGATGGTGCCATGACCGCTGATGATGACGACTTCCGGCCGCGTCTCGGCGCTCTGGCCGTGAATGTCGGCGAGCACGTCGAGGCCGTCGCGGTCGGGCAGCCAGATGTCGAGCAGGATCACGTCATAGGCAGCGTCTTCGAGCAGCACCAAAGCCTCGGCCGCGGTGGCCGCGCTGGCCACGCCGTAACCCTCCTCGCGCAGAATATCTTCGAGCGAGGAGCGAATCTCGGCCTCGTCGTCGACCACCAGGATGTGATTCATGAAAGCGATCCTCCAGAGGAAGCGGTAGAATCGACCGAAGCCGCGGACTGCCCGGGCGCGCCAGAGTCGGCGGCCTCAGCCGGCGGCTCCATCAGGGGCAGGCGCATCAGGAAGCGCGCGCCCTTGGGGAGGTTGGATTCGGCGCTCAGCGAGCCGCCGTGCTCCTGCACGATCTTGGCCGCGATGGAAAGCCCCAGGCCGGTGCCGCGCTGCTTGGTCGAATAGAAAGGCAAAAACAGCCGCTCGCGAATTTCATCGGTGAGGCCGTGGCCGGTGTCGGAGATCTCGACCTCGACCGACGCGCCGTCTTCGCTGAGAGAACTGCGCAGCCCAAGCACGCAGAGCAGGCTGCCCTGCATGGCCTCGGCGGCATTGTCGATGAGGTTGGCCAGGGCGCGGCGGATGGATTCGGGATCGGCCAGCACCAGGGGCAGGCCGGGCGTCAGGTCGCGCTGGACGGTGATGCCCTCAAGCCGGCCGGCAAACATCGCCAGAGCGGCTTCGACCACCTGATTCATGTCGCAGGCGCGCGGCTGCGGAGCGGGGAACTCAGCCAGAGCGGAAAACTGGTCCACCAGCCTGCGCAGGGTGCCCACGCAGCTGAGAATCACCTCGCTGCACTTGCGGATGACGGCGGGGGATTCCGGCTGGTTGCGATCCAGATGCTTGCCGATCCGCTCGGCGGAGAGGGCGATAGGGGTCAACGGGTTTTTGATTTCGTGGGCCACCCGCTGCGCCACCTCCTTCCACGCCAACTGCCTCTGCGCGCGCAGGAATTCGGTCGTATCCTCGACCACCAGCACGGTTCCCGGCTGGCCGCCGGCCAGCTCAAGCCGCGCGCTGGTGATGGCCAGATGCATGACGGGGCCATTGGCATGAAATTCGATTTCAGTGAAGGCGGCGCCCATGCGGCTGCCGCGGCGAATGACGTTAGCCAAGTCGTCGGCGCACTCGGCCGGAAAGAGCGTTTCAATCTTCTCTCCGCCCAGGCCGAAGTCCACGCGACGGCCCAGCAGCGCGGCAAAGGCGCGATTGGAGAGCAGAACCCTGCCCGTACTGTCGAGCGTAACCACACCGGAAGGAATGGTCTCGACGATGGTCTCCAACTCGCGGCGGCGCTCTTCGATGGCGCGGTTGGCGGCAGTCAGTTGCTCGGAAGAGGTTTCGGCCAACTGGCGGCTGGTGTCCAGATCAGCGGCCATGTGGTTGAAGGAGCGCACCAGTTCGCCCATCTCCCCGGTGGCGGCCAACTCCACGCGATGGTCATACTTGCCGGTCGCGATTTCGGCCATGGCCACGCCCAAAGCCTCCACCGGGCGGGTGATCTGGTTGGAGAGGAAGCGCGCCATCCATACGCTCGAAAAGATGCACAGCACGGTAATCAGCAGCAGCGCTTCAAACAATGTAATGCGGATCTGGTTGCGCTTGCGGAAGAGCTGCCAGTATGTGGCAGAGCCGGAGTGGATGCGCATGGCGGTCTGGCTCAGCCCTTGCGGCATGGGCAGCGCCACCACCACCACCTTGCCCGAAGCGGTGGCCGACATGCCCAGCGTGTATTCCTGGCCGGCGATTCTAAGCACGGGCTCGTCTCGGCGCTGCGCCGCGTCCAGCAGATTGGTTGAGAGCGGTCCACGGAATGCAACAGCCTCTCCCTGCCGGCCTTCCTCCAGCCAGGGGATCAAGCTGACCTGGCTGGATTCCGCCGGAGCCTGATAGCTGGCCAGCACCCGTTGATTCCTGTCATAAACCACAGCAAAGCCGCCGGCCAGGGTGATGCGGCGCGCGCCCAGCCCATTCTGAAGCGCCGAAAGTTCGCGATCCAGAGTACCCGAGACTGCAATCGACTCAGCCTCCTGACGGGCGTTGGCCGTGACGTAATGAACCAACTCCACGACCACCTTGCTGGAGTCCTCCTGCAGTTCTGAAGTATTCGGCGAAAACCAGCGGTCCAGCGAGCGATTCATGAGCAGAAAGCTGAACAGAAACATGAAGACCGCGGGCGCCAGCGCAATCAACACCGCGCCCACCATCATGCGCGAGCGCAGCCGCGCGCCCAGCCCGCTGCCGCCCTGTCCGGCATAGATTTTGAGGATGTTCCTGAGCAGCAGCACCAGCAACAGCAGCAGCAACAAAAAGACCAATACCATCAGGCCGGTAGAGAGCAGCGTTTCCCAGGCGGTCGCAGGATTCAGAAAGGGGATGCTGGAAGTATTGAAAGCCTGCAGCGAGCCCAGCACCGTGGAGATGACCAGCACTCCACCCGCGAGCAGAGCAACAGTCCACAGCCGGGAATCTCCCTTGGACGCCATGGGGCGATTATAGATTGGTTCGGATAGAGCAAGAGCCAGGTTCTTGGCCGCTTCATTCTGTTTCTAGTGTTCGTGGTTTCCCAGGTCCCAAAAGCGGGACCTGGGGCACCCATCGTTGGTGCAACTTCAAGCGGTCAGGGGCTAGCGTCATGACTGCGTGAATTGGTCATTAGCTATGGACAACCGCGGGCGGGGACGCCCGCGCTACATTTCGGATGGGTACATCTTCACGCGGTCACGGTACTAGTTGGGCGCGCCTGTGGTCTCTTCGGCGGCGAAGGTGCATTCGCGGCACTGGCAGATGCTGCGCAGGTATTTCCAGGAATAGATGCCGCCGGAGTGGCCGTCTTGCCAATCGAATTGGATGGCGTAGCGGCCGACGGCGTGGGCGCTGGCGGGCCTGGGCGGCGCAGTGTACAGGGGGAGGACGGCCGCCGATGGAGGCTTGGGCTGGCCGGGTTTGCGGCCCTCCTGCTTGCGCTCCTCCTCGCAGGTGGAGCATGGGCAGGCCTCGCGCAGCCAGGCAAAGCTCCAGGCGCTCCGGTGCCCGTCAACCCAGTCGATCTCCATGCCCTTGCCCTCGGTCAGCAGCACCCGAATCTTCTCCGGGGTGACGGCGATGCGGGGAAGGGGATGAGATTCTTCGTTCTCGCGGGCTTCGTTGCTCATGGACTTCAGTTTACAGCGGACAGCAGACAGCTAACGGCTAACAGCTCACAGTTGACGGTTTGCAGTGCAGAGGTCCCGGCTGTTAGCTGTCTGCTGTTAGCTGTCTGCTGTCCTACTGCTTCCAGAAGAACCATGCAGCCATTGCGAGGCCGATGAAAACAACCAGGCCACGGAGCACCGGTTGCGGGACGCGATGGGCCAGGCGGGCCGAGGAGTAGCCGCCGATGGCGCTGGCGACCATGGCCAGCAGGCAATAGCGCCAGACAACCTGGCCGGAAACAACGAAGATGAGGAAAGCCATGCCGTTGGCCGGAGTGGTCGAAACCACCTTGAGGGCGTTGATTTCGTGAAGATTCTGGTAGCCGAACAGAGAGAGCATGGTGATGAGCAGAAAGCCCGCGCCGGCCCCGAAGTAGCCAACATAAAAGCAGACCGCCGCAGTGGCCAGGACGACCGGCAGGCGGCGTGGCGGGCGGGAGGCGCCGGCGATGGCGCCCTTGCGCCGCGCCATCCAGCGGGAAACCGGGCCGCAGAGGGCAAAGATGGAAGCCGCGGTCAGCAGCAGCCAGGGCACCATATGCAGAAAGGTCATCTGCGGCGTGTTGATCAGCACAAGCGCGCCGGCAGTGCCGCCGAGCAGACCGGCCACGCCCATTGGCCAGGCAAGGCGCAGGTTCCCGCGGATGTCTTCGCGGTAGGCGACCAGCGAGGTGAACTGGCCGGGCCACACAGCCACTGTGCATGTGGCGTTGGCCTGGATAGGCAGGATCTTCATTCCCAACAGAGCGGGAAAAAGCAAAAAGGAACCGCCGCCGGCCACGGCATTCATCAGCCCGGCCAGAAAGGCAATCACGGTCAGCAAAAACCAGTGCCAGTCCAGATACAACAAGGAAAGGCCGAAGAGATTCGTCATCTGACTTTATTGTAGAAGGAGGCTCGATGGCTTCCGCCGCGTCGGCGCTTCGCGGTTCCATCCCTGTAGGATGAGAATTGGATGGACCAGCCCAAGGAAAAAATGACCAAGCCGCGCACTCCCCGATCTGACAAGGCTCCAAAGACCCCCAAAACCGCTCAACCCGCTTCGCCTTTCAAGCCGGTTTCTGATCGACCTCACCCGGCGCAGCAGCACGAGGGCCGCGATTTCAAGAAAGATGCGCGTGCTCGGAATAAGAAAGCCGCCGCGGCCCGCGCCGTGCCGAAGGCCCCGGTCTCTGGCGCGCAACCGGCCAGATTCGAAGCTCCCGGCGCACGCGTCAGCCGCCGCGCGGCCGACCGGCTGCGTGCGGGCTATTTGTGGGTTTACGCCTCCGATATAGAGTCCGTTCAACTGCCTGAAGGCGAGCCGCCCGCGCTGCTGCCGGTGGCCGACAGCCGCGGATTGCTGCTGGGTACGGCGCTTTACAGTCCCACCTCGCAGATTGCCCTGCGGTTGGTTTCTCGCGAGGCCATCGACGAAGCCGGATGGCTCCAGCTGCTGGAAACCCGGCTGCGCAAGGCGATTGAGCGCAGAAAGCTGCTGCTCGATGAGCGGAACGACGCCTGCCGGCTGTGCTTCAGCGAGGCGGACGAACTGCCCGGCCTGGTGGCGGACAAGTATGGCGATCTGGTGATTCTTCAACTGCTGGCCAGAGGGTTGAACTCCGCAGCGGTGCGCGAGACATGCGTGCGCGTGCTGCGCGAGGAGCTGGCGCCGGCGGCCATTCTGGAGCGGCCCGATGCGCGCATGCGCGAACTGGAAGGTCTGGGAGCGCCCAGCCCGGAACCTCTTTTTGTCAAAGACGCGGCGGCTCCGGCTGCCAGCGCACAGTTTCATCTGAACGGCCTCGATTTCATCTTCGACGCCGACTCCGGGCAGAAGACGGGCGCATTTCTTGACCAAAGAGCCAACTACGCCGCTACAGTGGAGTGGGCGCGAAGGCTGGGCGCGACCGGGCGCGCGCTGGACGTGTGCTGTTATCAGGGCGGATTTGCCCTGCACCTGGCCGAGATTTGCAGCCATGTTACGGGAATAGACGCTTCTCGCGCATCGCTGGAAGTGGCGGAGCGAAACCTGGTGGCAAATCGCTCGCGGCTCACCGCCGAAGTGGATTGGGTGGAGGGCGACGCCTTTAAGATTCTGCGCGACTGGTCGGACGCGGGCGAAAAGTTCGACGCCATTGTGCTCGATCCGCCGGCCTTCGCCAAGAGCCAGCGCGCCGTCGAGGGCGCCTTGCGCGGCTACAAGGAACTGAACCTGAGAGCGCTCAAAATGCTCAACCCAGGCGGCCTGCTGGTGACCTGCTCCTGCTCGCATCACGTGGGCTGGGCCGACCTGGAAGCGAGCGTGGCTTCGGCCGCCACAGATGCGCGCCGGCGCGTAAGGCTGCTGGAACGGCGCGGCGCGGCGCCGGATCACCCCGTCGTTCTGAACCTGCCGGAGACCGAATACCTGAAATGCCTGATGCTGGAAGTGGAGTAAGTGCCGCCTCCGCATGTATGCTACCCATAACCATAACGACGTAACAGAATTGGTTCCTACTCCTGGCGGCTGTTTGGCGTTATGGGATACCAGAGGCATACTATGGTAACTTCTTCTGCGAGGGTACAATGAAAGGGAATTTCAGCTATCTTTGCCATCTGTTTTTTCCGCTTCTTTTGGCCTTGAGCGCAAGTTCGCCCGCGACAGCTCAGCAGGGCCAGTACTCCTTTGACTATGCGCCATTCAAACTCCCAGGCATGAGTTCCCTGGGTGGCTTCGCAACTTATGCTCCGATCAAGTCAGTTGATGCACAGAAAATCCAGTTGCGGAGTGATGACGGGAAGCTGTTCACCTTCACGCTGGGCGCTGGAACGGTGTACTGCCGAGGCAACAGGAAGGTCTCGGACTGGACCTATTTGAGGAAGGCAGGAAAGAAGACCACGATTACCGTGATGACAAATAGCGACGCAGACGCGGCGGCCCTTGTCATCTGGGATCAAGGACCCTCCATTTCAGCAGCCCATGGGCAGATAGAGTTTTCCCTGCCCCCTATGTGCCAATAGAGCGATTTCGATCCACTTGCTGACATCCTGGCTGCCCGGCTTCTGTAAAGAGCAGAATCGGAAACGCTGCAGCCCGGCAGGGATGCAATCAGACATCAGGCCTGGGCCACGCGCTGGCTGTCATGCCAGGGAGTGCGCAGACGGGCCAGCCAGCAAGCCATGCCGCGAGGCCTGGACGGGCGGGGCGCGGCGGCGGGCTTTGCCGTGGCCGTGGCCGAGCGCAACTGGGCCAGGGTGTCTTTGACCATTGCACGCAGAGACTCGGTTTCAAAGGTGCAGGAGCGCAGGTAAGCCGAGACGGTTAGCCCGGCCTCGGCCGCGCGCCGGCGCAGTTGGGCGCACTCCGCCTGGCTCATGCGGATGGTAATGCTGGCATCCTTCAGATTCCGTTCGAGGGGCGCAGCGCAATGGCGGTCAGATTCCGGACGCGGCTTCGAGGCGGGAGGAGACGCCGGTTGCGAAGTTGCGGCTGAGGCAGCCGGAGAAGCCTCCTGGCGATGAGTGAGCCCCGGATTCGCTGCCTGGGTGAGCGAATCATCGGTGGGCGAGGGCGAGTGGTAGCGCGCGTTGGCGCGCAGGGCGCGCTCGTAGCTGAGGGTTATAACGTCGTCTTCAAGGCCGTCATCGTTCCAGTCGAATGCAGGCTTTTTCTTCTGCGGCAAAGGCCCGTCGCCGGGGTCCCCGGAGTTTTGTGCCTTTGCGGCCAGCGCGGCCAGCAAGCCCGCAAAGCTGGGCGAGGTGGGCGAGGGTGAAGGTGCTGTTGTTTGCTGCATGGCATGGAGAATACCGCGCGGACGAGTGGCGAGCGTGAGAAATCTCCCATGTAAGACGCGGGCGGATTTCAGAAGGGGACAAGCCTGCTGCTTGTCCTGAAATAGAACACACAGAAGCACTCCCGCCCACCGGGAATCCCAGCCGCCGGGAAAAAACCGGAGGCGTCAGGCGCAAGCGAGTTCGACGGCCTCGGGATCGGGCAGCACGCGGCCGGGGAGCTTCAGCAGTTGGGTGACAGCTTCCGCGGTCATGGGGCGGGCGAAAAGATAGCCCTGGCCGTAACGGCATTTCATCTGGCGCAACAGGCGATATTGCTCGATGGTTTCAATCCCCTCGGCTACTACATCCATGCCCATGACACGCGCCAGCTCGATGATGGTGCGCACGATCTGCAGCGGCTGATCGCCCTCGGTCATGCGCTGCACGAAGGAAAGGTCGATTTTGAGCACGTCAAACGGGAAGGAATGGAGATAGTTGAGGGAGCTGTAGCCGGTGCCAAAGTCATCCATCAGCAGGGAGACGCCCAGTCTGCGCAGGCTGCCGAGAACGCCCAGCGCGGGGCGCAGGTTGGGAATGAGGCTGGATTCGGTCATTTCCAGACCCAGCTGGCGGCTGGAGATGCCGGCTTCGGAGAGGAGGGTTTCGACGTGGTCGGCCAGTCCCTCGCGCGAGAACTGACGAGCGGAAAGGTTGACGCCGACGCGCAGAGATACATTGGCGGAATCCTCGCAGCACCATCTCTCAATCTGATTGCAAGCCTCGGCGAGCGCCCAGTCGCCGATGGGCAGAATCATTCCGTTCTCTTCGGCCAGGGGAATGAAACTCATGGGCGGAATGAGTCCCCGCTCGGGATGGGCCCAGCGGATGAGGGCTTCAAGGCCAATAATCCTGCGCGTGACAAGTTCCACCTCCGGCTGATAATAGAGCACGAACTGGCCCTGATCGAGGGCCTGGCGCAGATCGGCCTTGCGCGGCCAGATCTTGTTGCCGGTTGTGGTTGCGCGGGAGCGCCGAGGCACACACCTGTTCTTGTCGAAGGTTTTGCGCAGCCGGCGCAATTCCAACAAGCTGGAGACCATGTTCGCCAGGTTCTCAAGCGTGCGAATCGCTTCCGGCTGCAACTCATGGAAGGACTCATTCCGGAAGATGCTCAGTATTCCGAGGATTATTCCGTCGGAAGAGCGCACGGGAACGCTGACCAGAGAAGCCACGCCCATCTGCCTGAAGCGCGGCAAGAGCGTATCGCGCTGCGGATGCCTGGAGATTTCCGGGATGATGAGCGGACCGTCGAGAGCCAGCACCATGTCGAAGATCGAGTTTGCGCGCGGCAGTTCGCGCGCTGGATGGCGCCAGCTGGACTTGATCCAGACGCGGCTTTCATCCGCAAAGGAGATGGTGGCCGAATCAGCATGGAAGTACTCGCCAGCCAGCCGGACAATGGCGTCGTAATTGGACTCGGGTGGGGTGTCGAGAATATCGGCAGAAATCAGCGCGGCCAGCCGCGCATCTTCCTGTTGCCGTTCCATTTCGTCAATCCCGGATTCTGTTTGTGGCATCATTACTCCTGGCGCCGCGGTCTTCCGCCGGCCGGTTCCCGGCAAGCGATTGATCTCCCGCGCGGCCGAAGCCGGTGTAGGGCGATCCGCGAAAAGGCGCTGATTGAATCCATCTACTTCATCGGAAGAGATTGTTGGCAACATCAGGTTACGGCAGAGCACATCGGATAAGTACCAATCTCGTAACTCAGGCCCTATTTCAAGGGAAAGGCTGTCCTGTTTCTGTCCACAGGAAGCTAAGTTGGAAGGCATCGTCCTGGATTTGCTGCTCGATGCCAACCCCAACGGCTTTCCACCTCAGCGACAAAGACCCGTCGCTGGGAACCTCGGCAAAGTGGCGGCCTGAAAGGCTTTATTGATCCGGCAGGAAAACAGTGACATCGCTTTCCCACCCTTTTCCGCAAAAGGCGCGGAAAAGGATGGGGCGCCCAGCACCCCGGAAACCGCGCCCAGAGCGAATCCGCAATGGAATACCCATAACTAACTAGTGTCCCCTGCCGTGCATTACGGCCTTCCGGCTTCACCCCGGTAAAATTGAGTCAAGTGGTTGAACGGCCCCAAACTTCCCCTTCTGCGCCGGCGCGATCCAGGTGGGCGCGCGCCTGGGGAGTGCTGCGCCCTTCGCACGCGCACACGGTCTTCTCGGCAACCCTCGTGCTGATGGCCTCCACCTTCCTGTCGCGCATCATCGGCCTGGCGCGTATCAAATACATTGCCTGGCTCTTCGGCCGCGGCATGGACGCCGACGCCTTCAACGCCGCGTTTCAGCTGCCAGACATGATTTCGTATTTTCTGGTGGGCGGCGCGGCCTCCATCACCTTTGTCACCATCCTCACGCGCTATCGCGAAACCGGGCGCGAAGAGGAGGGGGCTCGATCGCTCTCGGTGATTCTGACCACCATGTACCTGGTTTTGGGCACGGCAATCGTGTTGGCGGAGATCTTCGCCCCGTGGTACGTCCATTGGTGGTTCGACGGCTTCGACGCGGAAAAAGCGGCTGTGTGCGTGCGGCTGACGCGCATTCTGCTGCCAGCGCCGCTGTTCTTTTTTACCGGCGGCGTCTATGGCGCAGTGCTGATGGTGCGCAAGCAGTTCAACGTGCAGGCCGTCTCGCCGCTGATCTACAATCTGGGAACCATTGCCGGCGGCATCTTCCTCGTGCATCGCCTGGGCGTTTCTTCGCTGGCCATTGGCACGCTGGCGGGAGCGTTTCTGGGGCCGTTTCTGCTGAACGCGTTCTTCGCCCGGCGGGCGGGCTCGCACTACCGCTTCATTCTCGACTGGCAGGACGAGGGCCTGCGCGAGTGGGTGCGGCTTTCAATTCCGCTGATGCTGGGCGTTTCGCTGGTCACTGCTGATAACTGGATCATCGCCCACTTCGCTTCGAGAACCAGCGGCGCAATCACGCTGATGACTTACGCCAAGCAGCTCTTCACGGCGCCCATGGCCATGCTGGCCCAGGCGGCCGGCGCGGCTTCGATGCCCTTCTTCGCCAGCCTGTGGAGCCAGCAGCGCCGCTATGAGTTCGCCGTGGGCGTGGCAGACTCGGTCTCGCGGGTGGCCTCGCTGGGGCTGCTGGCGGCCTCGGGCATGGTGGCGCTGGCCGTGCCGCTGGTGGAGTTGCTCTTCAGCGGCGGCCACTTTTCCCTGACTGATGCGCGGGAGTGCGCTGTCTACTTCGCCATCTTCTCCTTCTCCCTGTTTCTGTGGTCGGCGCAGGCGATTTATTCGCGCGCCTTCTTTGCCGCGGGAGAGACCTTCGTTCCCATGCTGGCCGGCACGGCGGTCACTCTGGTCTCGCTGCCCATCTACTGGACGCTCTTTCACTGGTATGGAGCGATGGGACTGGCAATGGCTTCCAACGTGGGCATCGCGCTGCAAACCGGAGTCATTGCCGTGCTGCTGCATCAGCGGCACATGGTTTCGCTGGCCAGCCTGGACTTTGCGGAGATGGGCCGGTGCCTGCTGGCTGCGGTAGTCAGCGGCACAGGGGTCGGGCTGCTCTTCGGATGGCTGGATGGCGCGCTGCACAGCGCAATTCCGGGCCATGTCTACTGGATCGACCTGGCTGTGCTTGTGGCCGGATCGGCGCTCTGGCTGCTGATTGTCAAATGGGTGCTGGAAAAGAGCGGATCGGCGCTGCCCAGAGTGGCGATGAAGCGGCTAGGGATGGCGTAGGGAATCTCAGGACAGAAACTTGAACGTCTTGCTTTTGGGCATAGCCTTCAGCCGCCGCAGGAACTCGCGCTCGTCGATCTCTTGTGGCCAATCTAAGTTAATAGAGATTTTTTCGGAATCCTCACTTAATTTGATCGCCTGTAGGCTTTCGAGTTGAAGAATGTCGCGAGCAAAGGCCTTCAAGCCGTTCCGGACCGATTTATAAGCAGATGGAACTCTCTTATCGTAAAGATCGTCCGTACTGATCTCGTCCTCTTCGAGAAGAACCTTCAATATTTCGATCTGTCGCTCCTGAATCACGCGCTTTCTTTTCGACTTCAGCCGGTTGAAGAGGCTGTACATGGTGTCGCGGAAGAGGGCGCGCTGCATGTGCTTGCGAATCTCCGCCGTCAGCCTTTCACACTGGTTGCAGACTCCGTGCAAGGCAAAGATCAGGAAGGGCGTAAGGTCGTAGCCTCCCTGCCTGACCTCGCTGAGGATGCGCAGGTAGGCGGGCTTTTCGTCATAATAGTAGTTCGACATGGCGACGAAGGCTCTGTCGGTCAGACCAGCACGGCGAAGCAGCAGTGCCTCCATGGCGCGGGCCGTGCGCCCATTGCCATCCAGAAAGGGGTGCATAGCGGCCAAGTGATAATGCAATGCCATGGCCTGCACCAGCGGATCATGATCGCAAAACTCTGTCTGGGCGGCACGCAGAAGCCCGGTGAAGGCCTCTTCGCACGCTGGTCCGCCCTCCGCTCCCCGGTGCTTGGGAATGCCGAAAGTGACGTTGTAATCCCGGCCTCGCAGCACTCCAGGAGGACAATGGTCATCATCGCATCCGGTCACGAGGCGGCGATGAACCTCGCGCACCAGGTCGGCGGAAATGGGCCTGTCGGCAGGCACTTCCCCAATCCATCGGTAAGCCTGCATCGCGGCGTGCGCCTGCCGCTGTGACCGCGAACGTAGTTCCTCTGGCGAAACATTGGGCCGGACCGCCTCGTCAAGCTCTCGCTCCGTAAACTCCGCACCCTCAATCCGGCTGGTTCCGGCGACCTCGCGCTTGAGTTGCAACTCCTGAAGTGTCTCAACCCAACTCTTCTGATACGGAAGGGTTGTAAGCGCGCGCACTGCCGACTTGGCTTCGACGAGGGCGGTCATGACTGCGTCTGCGTCATAGAGAATCCAACGTTTTGGCAGTTCATAATGAATCATTTGGCTTCCTGGCTCATTTCCAAGGTCATTTCCAGTTCATTTCTATCTCGTTATTTTATATCTACCTCATTTTATGTCAATTAGAAAAAATATCTTCCGGTTCATTTCCAGTTCGTTTCCTAGTTCATTTTCGCTTCATTTCTTGAATTCCCGCCGTCAGGGCCTGTAATATTCCCCTCCAGCAGATCAGCCAGCCGCCACACTGCTCCCAAAAGACGCAAACGCCCCTGCCGACGCAGGGGCGTTTGCCTTCGAGCTGGACGTACAGAAAACGCAGAAAGAAGCAGCTACGACTGGGCCGGCTTGTACGCTTCCGGAGCGGCCGGGGCCGCGACTCCCTGTTTGCCTTCGGGCTTCTTGATGTCGATGCCGCCCTTGAAGAAGGCGCCATCCTCGATGCTGATGCGCGCCGCGGTCACGTCGCCGGTCAGGGCGCCCTCGGCGCGGATTTCGACCCGGTCCGTGGCGGAAATGTTGCCGCGCACCTTGCCCAGAATGACGATTTCGCGGGCCGCGATGCTGGCTGTGACCTGACCGTTGCGGCCCACGGTGACACGATTGCCGGGCAGGCTGATGCTGCCTTCGATCTTGCCGTCGACGAACAGCGACTCGGAGCCGGTGATCTCACCCTTCAGAATCAAGCCTTTGCCGATGGTGGCCTGGTCTCCGGCCGAAACCGAAGCGCGGTTGGCGTGGTCAGCGGCAGCGGCGGGCTGCGCGGGGTGGACGGGTTCTGGTGAATAGCTGGGGGTAATCGGTGCGGATTGTGTAGGTTTCCACATAGCGCTCAAGATGAATCCTTTTCTGCCCTGGAAGGAATGGGCTTTCCAAGGCAAGGGCCATTGCCTTGATCCCGAAATCTGAATGAATCCATGGGTGAGGGGCTTTTCGCCCCGGGCAACCCGCGCACGGACACAACTAGATGGTATCTCTTCGCCGGTCCGCATGAAACATTGTATTGCCGCAATTGTAGGACAGCCAGCCGCGATTGGCGAGATCCGGGGCAAGATTGAGAAAAGTGTGCCAACCCGGTCAACGAAGAGCGAGCGAAAAGACGAGCAAGCCGCGCCGCGGCTCGCGGCTTCTTTTCCGGGTCGAGGCTGTTGATGGTGGGGACGCGGGTGCCGGGGGGCAAAGTGAGATCTCCCACCAAAAGATGGGTGCCCCAGGTGCCTCGCTGAGGGACCGGGAGCACCCTCAGCAAGGTAGAATTCTTCTTGCGGTCGGGGCCAGCCGCCGGAGGCATTGAATTATGCGTCATGTTGGACTCTTCTTCATTACATTCGTTGTAATGATGCTGCTTGTTTTACTGGCGTTCCTAAGCGGCACGCTGTCAGGAAGAGGCATGGCTGCTACGTATATCGTATTCATGTTTCTTGGAATTCTTTTGCTGTCAGAAATCATCAAGAACACTACATTTGCAGATGGTGTTGACCGCAAGCCACTCAATGCGTCGCCTCTATCAAGGATGAGCCCTTCCCCCAGAGTTTTAAAGATTCTGATAGTGATTAGCTTCGGGCTACTCGGATATGGGATATGGTCCGCGCAAGATGGACCGCTCTTGCCGAGTATCACGGGCATAGCAGTCAATATCTGTATGACGACTGCTTTTATCCTTGCCCTGCGAAAGTCCAAGCGAAATTCAGAAGGGTAGGGTTGGCGGCTCCGGTCTCGATGACGATCTCAACCCCCGCCGAGGAAAAAGTTCAAAAACTCCAGTAAAGCCGTTTCCATAAAATAGCAACGCCAACACTGGTTTTTACCGTGTGAGCCAGAAATAGCCTACTCTTGAGCTATGACGGATAAGGAACTACTGGCGCAGATTGCCCGCTCTGCCGGCGGAAAAGCCGGATACAAGCAACTGGTGCGCGAACTGAGCCTGGGCGGCGGGCGGCAGAGGCGACTGCTGCTGGAGCAACTGGCGCGGATGACGGCGCGCGGAGCGCTGACCAAGGTGGACCGCGAGTACTGGAGCATTCCCAAGCCGATGGGCACGAGCGGCTCGCGCGACAATCTGTTAGCCGGCCGGCTGGACCTGCATCGCGACGGATATGGCTTTGTGCGGCCCAATCCGCGTCAGGCCTCCCTCCGCGGAGTGGAAGAAGATATATTCATTCCCCCCAATGAGATCAACGGCGCGATGCAGGGCGACCAGGTGCTGGTGGATGTGGAGCCGCCCAAGGCCGATGGCCGCCGCATGGGCCGCATTGTGCGTGTGATCGAGCGGCACAATCCCACCGTGGTCGGCGTCTTTCATTACTCACGCTCCGACCGGGCGCAGGGCCACATTGTTGTTCCCTTCGACGACCGGATGACGCAGCCCATTCTGATTCCCGAAGGGCAGGAGATTCCGCCGGCGAGTGAAGCTGGAACGCCGGACCGCGTGCTGGGAACAGAGGCTGCCTCTGCCGCAGCTCTTCGCAAGAGCCCGGAGGGCCACGACAACCTGGAGGGCCTGGTCGTCGATGTGGAGATTACCCGCTGGCCGACGCCGACGCGATCTGCCGTGGGCCGGGTGATTGAGGTGCTCGGCGCGCCGGATGACTTCGGCGTGGACGTGGAAATCATGATCCGCAAGCACCAGTTGCCGCGGATTTTCCCGGAAAAAGTTTTGGCCGAGGCCCGCGCCGTGGCGCATTTGGACCTCTCCGAAGTTTCGCGCCGCCGGGATTTTCGCGAATTACCAATAGTCACCATCGACGGCGAAACAGCCAAGGATTTCGACGATGCGGTTCTGGTCCAAGAGCGCTCTGACGGGGGCTATGAGCTACAGGTGCACATCGCCGACGTCTCCGAATATGTGGCGGCGGGAACGGACCTTGACCTGGAAGCGCGGCTCAGAGGAACCAGCGTTTATTTCCCCGACCGCGCCATTCCCATGCTGCCGCAGGAGCTTTCCAGCGGCATTTGCAGCCTGCGCCCCGGCGAAGACCGGCTGGTGCTGAGCTGCATCATGCAGCTCGACTCGACCGGCCACATTGAAAGCTACGAGATTGTCGAAGGAGTGATCCGCTCGGCGGCGCGGATGACGTATACGGATGTCCACGCGATTCTTGAAAATGATGCCGAAACACGCGCGCGCTATGCCGCGCTGGTTCCCGACTTCGAGCGGATGCACAAGCTGGCAGTGCTGATGAACCAGCGGCGCGAGGAGCGGGGCAGCATCGATTTCGATTTGCCCGAGCCGGTCATCGAGTTCGACGAGCAGGGCCAGATGCGCGGCGTGACCAAGTCCGAGCGGACCTGGGCCAACCGGCTGATCGAAGAGTTCATGCTGGCCGCGAACGAGTGCGTGGCCACATGGCTGGAAGACCTGGGCGTGCCCTCGCTCTATCGCATTCACGAAAAACCTGAGCCGCGCCGTGTGGTCGAGTTTGAGGAGCTGGCTGCCAGCTTCGGCTACACGCTCGGCCTGGGCGCGCTGCCGGTCAAGCGCGTCCAAATGAAGAGCGATCGCCGCGACGCGCTGCGCACCGGTCGCGACGCCAGGACCTACGAGCTGCCGGAAGACATTCCGGTGACGCCGCGCATGTATCAGAAGCTCTCTCACCGCATCGAGGGCAAGCCGGAGGAGCGGATTCTGAGCTACCTGATGCTGCGCTCGCTCAGGCAGGCGCGCTATTCCGAGATCAACGAAGGCCACTTTGCGCTGGCTGCGCCCAGCTATACGCATTTCACGTCGCCCATTCGCCGCTATCCCGACTTGACCGTCCATCGCATCGCCAAGGCGCTGCTCGCGGAGGGCGTGAGCGGCAAGGCGGCGGTGGCGGAGGGACGGCAGAGTTCGCCGTGGACGCATCCGAATGAGGGATTGCCGAGCGGTATCGCATCCCACCCTGGCCGCAGAAACAAAAGCGCGGCGAGGGTGGGGCACCCGACGGAAAACGCAGGTCCTTCGACTCCGCTCCCCCACCCCAGCGACGAAGACCTGTCGCTGGGGACCCCGGCAAGCTCCGCTCAGGATGACAGAGCGTTGATTGAGCCGCCGATTGCGGAGGCCGAGCTGGCGCAGATTGCCGCTGAGACCAGCCAGACGGAGCGCCGCGCCGCCGATGCCGAGCGCGAACTGGTGGAGTGGAAGAAGGTCCGCTTCATGCAGGACAAGGTGGGCGACGAGTTTGCCGCTCTGGTGCTGAACCCGGCGAAATTCGGCCTCTTTGTCGAGCTGACCGACATGTTCGTCGAGGGGCTGGTGCCCATCGATTCGCTTGCCGGCGACCACTATACCTGGCGCGAAAACACGCACGAGATCATTGGCGTGCGCACGGGCCGAGGCTTTCGCGCCGGCGACCGGGTGCAGGTGATTCTGGACCGCATCCTGGCGGCCGAGCGCAAGCTGCAATTCTCGATTGTGGAAGAGGGCCTGCAACTGACTGGAAAGACGCCCGCCAAGTCTCACCCGAAGGCGAAGAAGAAGAAAGGCACCTCCGCGCCGGGGCGCTCCATGAAAGCCAGAAACAAGGTTGGAAAGAAGTTCCGGCGGCGGTAAAAAGAAAACGGCCTCAGGTTCGAGGCCGTTTTTGCGTTCCGGGGGAGGAAAGCGAATTAGAGCAGTTCCAGAGTGACCGTACCCTTATTGGAATCGTGCCATGTGGCATTTTCTTGGGGAAAACGCCACTTGAAGTCTGTGGCTTCGAAATAGAGCAGCTCTGGAACCGCTCTAGCGATTAGCCTGCTTCTCGGCCAGGTCGCCGATTAACGGCAGCTTGAAGCGCTTGCCATTGAATGCGTTGTACACACAGATGACCCAGATGGCCAGCCAGCACAGCTCAATCAGGCTCCAGATAAGGGAATGCACTGAAAGCGGGAGGAAGAGCAGAGTAATGCCCAAGACAATCCCAAGAACAATGTCGATGACGATTGCCGAGACAGCCAGCAGAATCGACTGCCATGCATGAAAGCGAATAAACGGTCTCTGATTGTACGGCGCCAGAAGCAGGAAGATGATAGCCGGGATAAATGTGACATAAGCAATACCACCGGCTGCGTTGTCGGAGAGACCAGGGGGATTGAAATCGGTCATGATGACTCCTTGTACAGCTTGACGGCGCGGCCGGTGGGGGAAGGCGGATTGGGGAAGCCGACTGTCCTTGATGATGAGTTTCAATTGCCTCAATAGAGTCTGACTGGTCAAAATTGCTCAAGCAGCCACAAATTGTTGTTTTAAATATCTTTGACGCCGCTGCTGACAGTCCGGTTGAGTATCGTCTCTGCCGGAAAGAAGCCATGCGCTGAATCCAATACAATGGGGCAAGGAGCTTGACGGATGGCACACACGGTTTTTTGCGCGCGCAACAAGAAAGAGATGGAGGGTTTGGAAGAGCCCCCCTTCGACTCGGAATTTGGCCAGAAGATATTCAAGAATGTCTCCAAGGCGGCATGGGACGAGTGGATCGACCGGCAGAGGATGCTGCTGAACGAGTACCGCTTGCAGCCCTGGACCCCGCAGGCGCAGGAGTTCCTGGTGGAGCAGATGGAGCAGTTCTTCTTCGGCGAGGGCCTGGCCCTGCCTGAAGAGTTCACTCCGCCGGCGCAATGAAGATAGTGGTCAGTGATTAGTCCCAGGGTCCGCAAGCAGATTGATGCGATTCCCTGGCCGGAGGCGAGCGCCCATGGCTTGCCTCGTGTAAACTGGAAATACCTCCAAAGCCGGCTCCCCGCGAGCTGGCTGGATTGTGTCGGGACGTGGCTCAGCCTGGTAGAGCACTCGCTTGGGGTGCGAGGGGTCGGGAGTTCAAATCTCCCCGTCCCGACCATTTAGATTCAAATACTTGCAAAATTGATCTTTCCTGGAAATCCTTCGACTTTGGGGGATATTGTGGAACCGCGCGTCAATTCTTCGCATTATCCCCCGCATCGGCCCAGTCGACTGCCTGCCTACTGAGCGTTTCCAGTGATTCGACCGCCTGCCTACTGGCTTCCATCCGAGCTATGGGAAAAGCGATCCAGCATTTGCCTGGTCAGATGACCGCTGAGAGGCTGGATCCTGGCGTCGGTATTGCTGAGCGCAGGTGGCCGCCGTTGCCGGCGCAGTGAAGAGGTGAGAGGCGCGAAGAACCAACGTAAAACGCTCCCGGCTGCTTGGCCAAGTCCAGGAATGCGAGGAGTTGGCCGCATTTTGGGCCGCAACTGGAGGCCCGGTCGATTGAAACCGGCCTGCGGGCAGTAAGATTGAGTCAAATTGAAACGTGAACGGCGCATCGCATCGAGATCGATACGGATGACTGGCGATGCTTCATACTTTTCCTCCACATTTTCTGAGGAGCCGTGATGGATGAGACTCGGAATGTTGTTGTAGTCGGTGGTTGTGGACGCGCAGGACTTCCGTTCGGCTTGGTGTTAGCTGATCACGGCATGCATGTGGTCCTGCTTGACGTGGACGGTCCAAGAGTTGCCGCCATCAACCAGGGAAGAATGCCTTTCCGTGAAGCTGGGGCCGAGTCCCTCTTGTCCAAACTCATTGGCAGCTCTCTGCACGCCACTACGGATCCGGAGTGCCTGCGTACCGCGGATGTGGTCATTTCCATCATTGGCACACCCGTGGACGAGCACCTCAATCCAACAGTAACGACGTTGTATCGCAGCCTTGAAGAGCTGATTCAGTATGTACCTGACGACACGCTGCTTGTCTTGCGAAGTACCCTTTATCCTGGGGTCACTCGACTGATCCATGACCGCATTCTCGATCGAGGGCGAAAGATTCACATAGCCTTCTGCCCGGAGCGAATTGCCGAAGGAAAGGCCATAGAAGAGCTTACAAGCCTTCCTCAGATCATCTCAGCCTTTGATCCCGTCGCTCTGAGCAAAGCGCGGGAACTGTTTAACCGCTTTGCTCCCATGCTGATCGAACTGGAGCCACTGGAAGCAGAACTGGCCAAGCTCTTCACCAATAGCTGGCGGTACCTGAACTTCGCCGCTTCCAATCAGTTTTATATGTTGGCCGAGAGCTATGGCTTGGACTTCTACCGTATTTACGAAGCGGTCAGGCAGGAGTACCCGCGCATGCGCAGCTTTGCCCGCGCAGGGTTTGCCGCTGGCCCGTGCCTTTTGAAAGACACTCTGCAGTTGTCGGCGTTTTCCTCCAATAACTTCTTTCTTGGCCATGCTGCCATGCTCATCAACGAAGGCTTACCGAATTTCATTGTTACGCAGCTCAGGGCTGGGGGATTGTCGAAGAGCACGGTGGCCATTTTAGGCATGGCATTCAAGGGAGATTCCGACGACAGCCGAAGCAGTTTGTCCTACAAGCTGAAGAAGCTGCTCCAGGTTGAGGCGAGAAAAGTGGTTTGCACCGATCCTTTCGTCTCCGATCCCACGCTTGTCTCGCTTGAAGAGGCCGTGGAACAGGCCGATGTGATTATCCTGGGCGCACCGCATACTGTATATCGTAATTTGCAGTTCCCGGCGGACAAGCGGGTCGTGGACATATGGGGCTTTTGGCGCAATAGCAAAAATCAGCCAGCGGTGGAAAAGGCAGGCAAATGAAGATTCTAGTTACCGGCGCGGCAGGGTTCATCAGCGGTTATTTGATTCAGGAACTGCTCGACAGCGGCCATCAGGTAGTTGGCCTCGACAATTTCAGCAAGTACGGCCACAGCGAGAAGTCTTACGATCTGCATCCTGGCTATCGATTCGTAGAAGGGGACGCCAAGGACGTTTCACTGTTAAAAGACTTGCTTGCAGATTGCGATCAGTTCGTTGCCACGGCAGCCATGATTGGCGGAATTTCGTATTTTCACGAATTCGCATACGATCTGATGGCTGAAAACGAACGCATCACGGCGGCAGCCTTTGATGCGGCTATTGACGCGCATAAGAACCACAAGTTGCAGAAGATTACCGTGCTGTCCTCGAGCATGGTCTATGAGTCCACCTCCGAGTATCCGACTCCTGAAGGAGCTGAGCAGAGGTGCCCGCCGCCCAGGTCCACCTACGGCTTCCAGAAGCTGGCAACCGAATACTTTGTCAAAGGTGCGTGGGAGCAGTACCGCCTGCCGTTTACCATTGCCCGGCCGTTCAACTGCGTGGGCATCGGGGAAAAGCGCGCCCTGCGTGATGTTGACGTATATAGCGGAAACGTGAAGCTGGCCATGTCGCACGTAGTTCCCGACCTTGTGCAGAAGGTACTCAAGGGGCAGGACCCGCTGCATATTCTCGGGAAGGGCAATCAGGTGCGGCACTACACCTATGGTGGAGACCTGGCGCGGGGCATCCGGATTTGTGTCGAGCACCCGAACGCCCTCAACCAGGACTTTAATCTGTCCACCGCGGTCCGCACCACAGTTCTCGAATTGGCGAAGGCAATCTGGGACAAGGTCCATCAAGGCGCCGTTCCTTTCCGCTGCGTACCCGATCCGGCATACGAGTACGACGTGCAGGAGCGCTCGCCTTCGGTCGCCAAGGCCGAACGGCTGCTGGGTTTCCGTGCGGAAACCTCTCTGAGCCAGATACTGGACGAGGTCATTCCCTGGATCAAGGAACAGATCGCAGCGGGCCAACTCTAGAGCGGGGATGTGCGCGGGAAGCAAGGAGGAAGATGTCTTGGGCGGCGATGGGTTAGGAATTCTCACAGGCGAGTTGACGATTGTCATTCCCGTTTATAACGAAGGGGCCGGGTTCGAGGCCTTGTGGAGTGAACTGTCGACACACCTGCAGTGCCCATTCCGAGCTTTAGTGGTTTACGACTTTGACGAAGATAACACCGTTCCCGCAGTTAAGGCTGTCCTATCGCGCGGAGAGCGGCGCATCAGCTTGGTCAAGAATGACATCCGCCGTGGCGTAGTGGGAGCTATTGTCACGGGCTTCCGCCAAGTCGAGAGTGGTCCCGTGCTGGTGGTTATGGCTGATTTGTCAGACGACCTGGCTCAAGTCGACAGGATGCTCGAATTGTACCGGGAAGGCAATCAGATCGTCGTGGGCAGCCGGTATATGAAGGGCGGCCGGATCATCGGAGGTCCCTGGTTCAAGCAGGGTCTCTCGCGGCTTGCCGGAGTGTCTCTGTTCTGGCTGCGCGGATTGCCGACTCACGATGCTACGAATGCCTTCAAGATTTACGACAGCGCAATGCTGAAGTCATTCAATATTGAGAGTACGGGTGGGTTTGAACTGAATCTGGAACTTACGGTTAAGGCATTCTTGGCAGGCTTCCGCATTGCTGAAACGCCCTCGGTATGGCGCGACCGTACCGTCGGCAAGTCGCATTTCGCGCTCTGGAAATGGCTGCCGCTGTATTTCAAATGGTATTTCTATGCGTTTCAACCGCGCCGTAAAAACCCGAGGCCCGGTCATTCGCTTTCGGACGAGTACAGAAAGTGATTTCAAGAGGCACAGCCTCAAGCGGTCCGCGCAAACGCCCAGGAAAGTTCTATATAAAGATGTGGCGCAACTGCTGAATCCGATCGAGGGGAAACATGCAGGAAATGGATCAAACCACCGCCAAAGGCGAACTCCAGCGTGAAGACCGCGCTGCAAAGCCACCGAATTCGCTCAAGGTAAATGCCCTTGCCGGGATGCGCTTCCTGCTTTTGCGGTTGGACGCAATCATAGCCCTGGCGATGGTCGTGATGACAGCCGCCTGCCGGTTTTCCAGCACAAAGGCAATTTACATTCCGCACTTGAGCCTGGTTGACGACTCGTGGCTTCTTGATATCGCTTACCGCTTCAGCCGTGGATGCTGGCTGGGCAGGGATGTGATATTCACCTACGGCCCCCTCGACGAACTCATGACCGGGCTGCCTGCCCGCATACTGCACCAGCCCGGACTCGGATCTCTGTCCGGTACCTGGGCGACGATCCCAGTCTGCCTCTCGATCGTGCTTGTCTACGGGACTGGGACTCTTCTGCTGGATTCCGAGCCTGTCTGGAAGAGAGTCATCTTTCTCGTGGGCATCATCTTCTTTTGCTGTCCGCTGAATATCCGTCCCACTATTTGCGTATTTACTTTGGCGGCGCTGGTTCGGATAATGGCAGCTCTCAGCTTCCGCACGGTGCTTCGCCGGGCCTCTGCTGTTTCCTTGCTGCTGATTGGAGCTTTTCTCGTCTCGGCAGACGCGGGAATCTACAATGCGGCAACATTCTTCGTTGTCCTGTTCTGGGCTTTCTGTTTCGAGCACCGCAGCCGAAGAGAGATTGCATGTTTTGGGCTGGCGACGGCTACCCTGGTTTTGGCATGGATGTTCGTCCTGAACGCGATTCTCGGCACTCTGTTTGATTTCCGGTACTGGCTCATCAATGCCGCGCAGGTCAGCAATTACCGCTGGGGTCAACCCACAGGCCTGGACACACTAATGGAGTTTGGCATGGCAATCATCGTCTGCGCCACAACCATGCTGACGTTGATGACGGCCTGGACACTCAGGCAGAGCGATGCAAGAATACTGACCAGGCGTCCATTTTTTCTCTGTTCCGGTTTTTGCGTAGCCATTTTATATTTGCAGAGCGGATTGGTTCGTGCTGACTGGGTACACTTCAGTCAGGCGATATTTCCCGCAGTTGCGATCATCACCATTACATTCCTGGGTGCCGGATCCGCTGCCCGGAGTTCGACTTGGATTTGGACGGGAGTATCGCTCCTTGTTGCCACAGTTGTCTCTTTTGGCCTGATGCAGCCTCTCTGGGGACGCGAACTGCTCAGGAACAACCTGGTTGTCCGCCGTGTTAGCGGAGCGTGTCCTGCGGGGACAAAGTACTACCAACAGGCCTGCCTGGACATTTCGGATGTTGAGCTGCTGAGCAGCGCCGGAAGATTTCTCAACGGGTCGCCTGACCCCAAGGCCATTGTATTTCCCTATCAGAATCTGCTGGCTTTGACGGCGGGTAAGTTGGCTGCAGGCGGAGTATTGCAGTCCTACGCTGCGAATGGCGAACTGCTGATGGCGCAGCAGCTTCAATCACTGCGACGCGATAGCCCGCAGTTGGCAATCTATGGCCCGGACGATCTGGTATCTTGGCGTATCGATCAAGTTTCGAACTTTTCCAGAAGTCCGGGAGTGTGGCTTTTCCTTCAACAGAACTACAAGTTTGATTCGAAGCTCGCTCGGGGTTTTATAGGCCTGCGCAAGGACGAGGAGAGATCGAGACAATGGAAGGAGTCCTGGGAAGACGCCGATGCGTTCAGACCGAGAACTCTGAAGGTGTCGAGCGCCGGAGTCTACGATTTCGGCAGTGTCAGATGGAACACTCCCTACGATTTTATCCGGCTCGAAGTTCGCGTCGAATATCCCATCTGGTGGAAACTGAGAAAACCTTCTGCCGTCGCTGTATTGCTCCAGTTGTCTGATGGATCAGTAAAGACCGCGTATGTGGTGTTTCCGCCGAATAAAGACACCGAACTGTGGATATTTCCGTGGAATGAGGCTGACTTGTCCTGGTATTTTCTGCCGGATCCCCGGCAATGGCGGGGGGGCAGCGCGCGTCCATCTGTAACTCGGCTTGCTATCAGTACCGAGCCTCATGACTCCATTTCTGTGTTGCCAACCGCTATTGAGGTCCGGAAAGTACAGGCAGTTAGCCTTGCATTGCAATGATCCATTGGAATGCATGGCGTTCTTCGAGCCAAGGAAGAAGTACTAGCCGGAGCAGGCGGCGGACCTGTTGGGCCGCGGGCTTGCCCGGATGCAGGAATCGTTGAGCAGACCTGCCACCGCTGGTGTGCGGGCTGCTCTGAGCTTCCCTTGCCGGTTGGTGGCCGCTGGCATGTTCTACAAACACCTGGCAAGGTAACGGCCAAAAGGGCTATCGGCGGCCGCAGCGAAGCTGTAATCGCCGAAAGCCCAGCGCCGCGGGGCGGTTCTTGCATATTCCTCGACAAGCCTCGAAAACGAGGCCGTATTGCGCTGCGGAAATTGCGGCGCGCGCCACCCATGCGCCAACTTTGATAGTTTGGAACCATGTCCGGAACTTCTGCTCAACCCGATTTGACTGCTCCCAACCTGGAAACCCTGACTGCCGATGTGGTGGCGATGGCCGTCAAAGCCGGCGCCAGCGACGCTGAAGCTGTCGTCTCCGAAGGCGATGAATTCAGCGTCAATGTCCGCATGGGGCAGGTGGAAACGCTGAAGGAGTCCGGCTCGCGCGGCCTTGGGCTGCGGGTTTTTTTGGGCACGCGCTCGGCCTCGACCTCGACCAGCGACCTGACCCCGGAGGGAATTCGCCAGCTTGTGGCGGGAGCGCTGGCGCTGGCCAAAGTCACGGAAGAGGACCCCTTCACAGGCCTCGCGGAGCGCGGAGAATTTGGCTCGCTCCAGGGCGACCTGCATCTTTACGACGACGATGTGTACTCGCTGGCCGGCGCCGAGCGCATCGAGTGGGCGCGGCGGGCGGAAGCGGCGGCGCTGGCTGCCGACCCGCGCATTACCAACTCCGACGGCGGCAGCTTTGACGCGGCCACAGGACGCACGGTGCTGGCCAACTCGCGCGGCTTTCTTGGCGGCTACCGCACCAGCTATGCCGGAATTTCCGCCGCGCCGCTGGCTCAGGATGCGAACGGCCAGATGCAGCGCGACGGCTGGTGGTCCAGCGCGCGGCGGCTGGCGGATCTTGAATCGCCCGAGGCCATTGGCAAGGAGGCCGCCCGCAGGGCTCTGCGCCGGTTGGGCGCGCGGCGCGTGGCCACTCAAAGGGTTCCCATCGTCTTTGCGCCAGAGGTGGCGCGCTCGCTCATCGGCTCGGTCTTCGAGGCCGCTTCGGGCGACTCGATCTGGCGCAGCGCTTCCTTTTTGGCTGGCCGGCTGGGCGAGCAGATCGGCGCGGCGAACCTGACGATCATCGACGACAATACCATGCTGCTGCCCTCGGGCATGGGCGGCTTCGGAACTTCTCCTTTCGACGGCGAAGGGCTGCCGTCGCTGAGGACGGTGGTGGTCGAGAAGGGCGTGCTGCGCAACTACCTGCTGAACACCTACACGGCGCGCAAACTGGGCATGAAGTCCACCCACAACGCCTCGCGCGGTCTGGCTGGCACGCCGGGCATCGGCTGCGGCAACCTCTATCTGGAGCCGGGAACGCTGACTCCGGAGCAGATCATCGCCGAGATTCCCGCCGGCCTTTACGTCACAGGCCTGATGGGCTTCGGCGTCAACACGGTCACGGGCGACTACTCTCGCGGCGCAACCGGCTTGTGGATTGAGAACGGCCAATTGACCCACGCCGTCGAAGAGATCACCATCGCCGGAAATCTGGTTGAAATGCTCAAGAACGTGACCGCCATCGGCAACGATCTGGAGTTTCGCGGAGCGGTGGCTTCGCCTACGCTGCGGATCGAAGGGATGACGATTGCGGGAGCCTGACCGGAGTTAGCGTTGATTGAGAACCTTGAGTAGGCAGGGGGGCTTGAACGGTCCTGTCATCAGCCGATACGATGAGCGGGGGAAAGATTGATGCGAAAGAAAGTACTCCTCGTCGTAATCGCCATCACGGTCGCCAGCGGCGCATTTTTCTGTTGGCGTGCCGAGATTTGGAATCATCGATTCACGCTAAAAACGTATTTCCAAGATGTTCAAGGTCTTCAAGCGGGAGCCTCGGTTCGTCTCGCCGGAGTTGGCATCGGAAAGGTTACGAGCGTTCGCGCGCTGCCAGAACGGAATACAGAGCCTGCCGAGGTCGTCATGCACATTTCTACTCCCTACGAAATAAATATTCCCAACGATTCCACCGTCTCCATTGAAACGGCGGGGGTACTGGGTGAGCCATTTGTAGAGATCGAAATTGCCGGTGCTCACGGTCCCCCGTTGTCCTCCGGAGCGATACTAAAATCCCAATCGCTAACGCCGAATGGCACGAAAACACTCGCCGAACAGCTTGGCAATACCCTCAGACCCTGCCAACCCGGTGCGGATGGAGCGGCGAACGTAAAGAAGCAGGAGCCAAAGGTGAGTAAGCCGGCTCAATAAGACTCGCAACGACGATCAATTTCCGGGAAGCGTTATGACCGTACTCGATTTTTACGGAACTGCAATGAATTCGCTTCCCTTCGACCCGGCGAACGCCAAGGCGGCGCTGGCGCAGCTGCCGCAAACTCCGGCGGTCTTCGCACTCTATGGAGCGGAGGCGCACGCTGAGCCTTATATCGGCCGCACGCCCAACTTGCGCGGAAGGCTGGAACGGCTGCTGCAGCCCTCGGCCAAACACCCGCGACGGCTGCAACTGGCTGGGCGAGTGCGCGAGATTCGCTTGCGGCTCACCGGCTCGGATTTCGAATCGCTGCTGGTTCAGTTTGAGCTGCTGGAGAAGGTCCACGGCCCGAAGTGCCTGGAACGGATGCACTTGCGGCTACCGGCCTTTATCCGCTTCATGGGCGGCAACGCCTACCCGCGCATCACGGTCACGTACCACCCCAGCCAGCGCGAGGCCCGCTGGTCTTACGGGCCGTTTCAGTCGCGGGCCTCGGCCGAGCGCTTTGCCGAGGAGGCGCTCAAGCTGTTTCTCCTGCGCCGCTGCACGGAGAACCTGGACCCCAATCCCGCCCATCCCGGCTGCGTCTACTCCGAAATGAAGATGTGCCTGGCGCCCTGCTACCAGGGCTGTACGGATGAGCTCTACGCCGAAGAGGCAGCGGCGGTGGAGCGGTTCCTGGCCACGCGCGGCGAGAGCCGGCTGGCCGGTCTGCGCACCGAGCGGGACGCGGCCTCGGCCAACCTGGAGTTTGAAGCCGCCGCCGCCCTTCACGCGCAGATGGCTCGCGTCGAGAGCGTTCGTGCCCTGGCTCCGGAGCTGGTTCGCCCGCTCAGCCAGCTTCGAGCGGTCATTCTGCAAGCCTCGGCCAACCCCGGCGAGGTCGCCGTCTTCCTCTACGAAAACGGCCGGCTGAGCGGCCCGGCGGCCTTCTCGACTCTGGGCATGAGAATCCAGAACGAGCAGTCCGGTTCGACTTCGCTTTTTGCCCAGCCGATGGCAATTGAGGCGGTTTTGGAGACGACAGAGATCAGAGATCAGAGATCAGAGATCACTTCGGCGGCGACGGAGCCAACTGTCGCACCGCAATGGATCGTTTCCTCGAAGGGTACGGGCTTTAGCCCGTACATCAATCCCGCAATTTCAACGGGGGCTTCAGCCCCGGAAGCAGCTTCTTCGGGAAATGCGCTTGCCTCTTCTGCCGATTCCGGCGCCGCCCCAGCCGAGGCGCCATCGGGTGCGCCTGCCAAGGCCGCCCGCGGTTTGCTGGACGCCCGCATGGAGGCGGCGCTGGCCGAGTTGGTCACCCGCTCGAAAGCCCCGTCGCCGACCCTCCGCCAGGGCTATCTGGCGCTTCTCAAGCGCTGGTACTATCGCCCGGAAGCCCGGCGAGCCGGCGAAATCTTCTTTCCAGACGCCGAAGGCCGCTGGCCGGTGAAGGCCATGCTGCGCGGCGTGGGGCGGGTTGCGGCGGGCAGCCTGCGGCATAGGGAGCCGCAGGGGTAGAAGCTGGTTCTCTGACAGCATGATTTTGTTTCATTGGGCAGAGAAGCGCGGGTTGGGAAACCCGTGCTACAGCCGGCCAGGAGGCCGACGGTACATTTCGGATGGGTACCTCTTCATGTTGTCAGAGAACTATTGATCCGGCAAGAAGACAGTGATGTCGCTTTCCCATCCTTTTCCGCAAAAGGCGCGGAGCAGGATGGTACACCCTGCATTTTGTTCAGTTTGCTCTTGACAATTATCTGCAAAGATTGTTAACTTCGCGCATTACCGAGGTTTCGCACATTCTTGTTTCCTTACGGCACATTTTGGGAAAAAGGCGTAATGTGCTATGTATGATTGAAACTAGGGTGTTCCATGCGCGTCAAATAGGCATGGAGGATGCATGGATTTGAATGTTCGTGCTTTCCGGGTTGTACAAGCGGCAACATCAGAACCTGCCGTTACCGACAAATGAAAAGAATCTTCACGTAAAGGTGGACTCTCTGGTGGCCCTTCACGTGCTAGATCAATCAGCCGTGAGCGCCGTAGTGAAATCGCCAGGATAGCAAGTCGGGCACATTGGGGCCAGATAGCCAAGGCCAAAGAAATTGCTGCCACTACTGCTGAACTCAAGATTGGTTGAACAGAATGAATAGCGAGATCACAATGGATGGGGTGCGGATTTGCAGCCCTGAGAGGCCAGAAGGACTGCTGTCCTTTTTGGTATCGCGCTCAAAGAGAGCAGCACGTTCATTAACGCCCTCAGCGTCAGACGTCCTTAAGGGATGCGCAGATGCCATCAACCAGATATTGCGGACGGCCATAGAGGCGCGGAATAAAACAGACTTCGTTCGTGTGTCCAATGAATCATTTCCCAAGTATGCTGGGTTAACAATGGCGATATCGCATTACGCGACCGCCGTCATTGAGAAGCCCGTCATTGAGCAATTGGTCCGTGAATCAATCTGCGAAATGGAGGCTGACTTTCGTGCCAAAGGTCTGGCTGCTTTTGGTGCGACGGTTCGTGACCAAGCGATGTTCACGGTGTGGACACTCCGCAAAATCAGCGAAATAACGACGCAGATTAACGCCGCATCTGCAATAAAAACCAGTTGTGAGGACGACAAAGAGTATTGCTGCAACTTCAACATCAACGCTTTACGTGCTCAGTTCAGCCTTGATTGTCTCAATATAGCATTGGATGACAACAGGGCTATTTACCCTGAGGTGCAGGAAGAATTGGTTGATGGGTTGCGGGCAATGGTTGACGCCTACACATGGGCGAGACGTGGTCTTGAGCTACGGATTCCTTCGTCAGAAGAGTTGAACTTCCAAACCTCACCGATGGAAGTCGAAGATGAGGCATTGATGGACTTCGCCTTCTCTGGAGCTTCTGAGTGGCTGGACGAAGAGAGAGGCGTGGATGCCATTAAGTGAGACAGACCTTGTTGAACAGGGCGAAATTTATTGGATGACAATTCCAGATCGAGGCGGAAGAGAACAGCGCGGACGCCGCCCATGTATTGTTATGTCCCGCCGCACCTTGAATGCGGGGAATCAGGTTGTAGTAGTGCCAATGACCTCAAAAACAAGTAAAGCTAACTCGTACAATATTAATCTCCCTGCCAGCGAGATCAACAGAGACGTATTGAACACTTCCGCGATTTTAGATAGCGTGGCATTATGTGGACAAGTTTTTATGGTAGACAAGCGAAAGCTCGAAGATAAATTTGGCAAACTCTCCTACAATGCCATTCTCGCTGTGCAGCTAGGCTTGGCGTATGTCTTTGATATCCGATAAAACTCAAACTGAGCCACTACCATTTGATGATGCGATAAGACTGGCGCGGCTCGGCGCTGATACACTGGCCGTGCAAGGGAAAGCATCAGGAAAACCCCATGATCGAGCTGCTGCCATCGATACTTTCGGCGGATTTCTCCCATCTGGCGGACCAGGTTGCCGCGGCTGAGCGGGGCGGCGGCACGGTCATTCATGTGGACGTGATGGACGGCCATTTTGTGCCCAACATCACCCTCGGGCCCCCGGTGGTCAAGAGCTTGCGCAAAGTGACCAGCCTGCCGCTCGACTGCCATCTGATGATCGAGAACCCGGACGAGTTCATCGCCGCCTTTGCCGACGCCGGGGCCAACTGGGTGAGCGTTCACTACGAGACCTGCCGCCACCTGCACCGCTCGCTGGAGCTGATTGCCCAGCACGGCATGAAGCCGGCGGTGGTGGTCAATCCGGCCACGCGCGTCGAGTTGCTGAGCGAGATTCTGCCCATGGTTCACCATGTGCTGGTAATGAGCGTGAATCCGGGCTTTGGCGGGCAGAAATTCATTGAGTTTTCGCTGGATAAGATCCGGCGGCTGGCCCGGATGCGCGAGGAACGGGGGCTGGCATTTAGAATCGAAGTGGACGGCGGCGTGGCTCACGATACAGTGGCTCGCATCGTCCAAGCGGGAGCGGACCTGCTGGTGGCTGGCAACGCCGTTTTTGGGGCGGGGCAGCCGGAACAGGATGCGCGAGCGCTGCTGACCGCGGCCCGCGAGGCTGCGGGCGAATAGAAATAAGATTCAAGAGCTTTGGGGAACTGGCGCGCGGCCTGTCGACGGGCCGCAGCCGCAATGAGGTGGTATGAACCGGTTGACAAGGAAGATTGCCGCCGTGGCGCTGGCGGTTCTGGTGTTGGGCGGCATTTCTGCCCAGGCCAGGGACAAGAAGCCGAAGCATAAGAAGCACGAGGACCTGAGCGCCAACCCGCTGGCCGGCGTGAAATCCAAGCAGCCCGACAAGGAACTCTTCGACAAGGCCATGATCGCCATGAAGAAGAGCCGCTTTGACGTGGCGCGGCTGGACTTGCAGACCATGCTCAACACCTATCCGGACTCCGAGTACCGGATGCGCGCCAAGCTGGCCGTGGGCGACACATGGTTCAAGGAGGGCGGCACGGCGGCCCTCACCCAGGCCGAGTCCGAGTACAAGGACTTCATCACCTTCTTCCCCAATGCTCCGGAAGCCGCCGAAGCGCAGATGAAAGTGGCCGACATCTACTACCAGCAGATGGAGAAGCCCGACCGCGACTACAACAATGCCGAGCGCGCCGAGCAGGAATACCGGGCCATGATCAACCAGTTCCCCGATTCGCCGCTGGTGCCGCGCGCCAAGCAGAAGCTGCGCGACGTGCAGGAGGTTCTGGCCGAGCGCGAGACGCAGATCGGCCTCTTCTATGGGACCCGCGAAAACTTCGCGGCCTCCATTGCACGCCTGCAGACTGTGGTTGATACATACCCGCTCTACTCCAAGAGCGACCAGGCGCTGCTGGGCATCGGCGATGCATTCGCCGGCCAGGCCCACGCCATCCAGATCGCGCCTAAACTTCCCGGCGCGATCAAAGAGCGGCTGCGCGCGATTTATCAGGACAAGGCCGCCGCGGCCTACGCCAAGGTCATCACCCGCTATCCGATGGCTCCCCACGTGGAAGATGCCCGTGACCGGCTGGTCGCCATGAACCGCCCCGTTCCCGAGCCAACCCCGGAAGCGATTGCCGAGAACGACGCCGAAGAACGCAGCCGCCAGCCCCTGCGCTTTACCGGGAAGACCTTCGACATCATTAAGCATGGGCCCACTGTGGTTGAGGCTGTGCATGTGGGCGAGCCAAGCCTGGACGACCCCAAGCGCACTTTCGCGCCTGAACTGAACAAGCAGAACATCGCAGTATTCAATGATGCCGTCAACGCCGGCAAGCCGGCCGCCGCGGTCCTGGTTGCGCCTACCGGCGTGAATGAGCCGCCGCGCAGCGATCAGCCTTCCCAGGCGCCTTTGCAGCTTGAGAAGCCAGCGGGCGGTACCGGCGTGGGTGTCGAGATTGTGAATGCGCCTCCGGCCGCGGCCAGCCCCGTCATCAAACCGGTGGGCCCGGTCAACACCACCTTGCCCGCCGCGGAAAAGCCGGTCGAGGCTCCCGACCAGGTCAACGACGTGAAGTCGACTCCGGCCGCGTCTGCCAATGCCTCCGACGCCAAAAAGAAAAAGGCCGACCTGGGCGATGAATCCTCCAGCAAGAAGAAAAAGAAGAAGGGCCTCTCGAAGCTGAAGCCCTTCTGAGAAAACAGCCAGTCGAGAAGTGAAAAGGCCGCACCCCAATCGGATGCGGCCTTTGCTTTTTGGCGACAGGGCCTGATTCCGCGCCGCGCAGTTGGTTGTTCCTTTGCCGCTATCTGATAAAGTAAGGAGTGACCTGCCTCACGCGAAAGCCCTCTCTCCAAAAGGGTTTTGCGCACACCATCGAGAGCTCGCCCAAGAAAAAATCATGCCTCACGACCTGCCTAAAGCCTACGACCCCACCGCCATTGAAGATCACTGGGCCGAATACTGGGTGAGCGAGAAGCTCTTCGCGCAGCCCACGCCTTCGCCCGCCGATGCAACACAGGAATCCTTCACCATCCTGCTGCCTCCGCCGAACGTCACCGGTCGCCTGCACATGGGCCACATGCTCAACCAGGCGGAGATGGACATTCTCACCCGCTGGCGGCGCATGACGGGCCGCCGCGCCCTGTGGCTGCCCGGCACCGACCACGCGGGAATCGCCACGCAGATGATGGTCGAGCGCCAGTTGGCCACCGAAGGAAAGACACGCCAGCAACTCGGCCGCGAGGCCTTTGTCGAGCGCGTTTGGGAGTGGCGGCGCGAGACAGGCGGAGCCATCCTCGACCAGATGAAGCGCCTGGGCGCCTCGGTTGACTGGCAGCGCGAATACTTCACCATGGACGAGAACTTATCGGTTGCCGTGCGCGAGGCCTTCGTCCGGCTTTACGAGCAGGAGTTGATTTATCGCGGTTCTTACATTGTTAACTGGTGCCCGCGCTGTCAAACGGCGATTAGTGACCTGGAAGTGGTTCACGAGGAACACAAAGGCCACTTATGGGAGATTCGCTATCCAGTTATCGGGGAAGATGGCAAAGATACCGGCGAGTTTATAACTGTCGCGACCACGCGCCCCGAGACAATGCTTGGCGATGCGGCTGTTGCCGTTCATCCCGAAGACGAGCGCTATCTTCACATGCACGGCAAGAAACTTCGCCTGCCGCTGGTGGGCCGCGAAATTCCCATCGTCCTTGACGAGTGGGTCAGCCGCGACTTCGGCACCGGCGCGGTGAAGGTAACTCCCGCGCACGATCCCAACGACTTTGCCATCGGCGAGCGGCATCATCTGCCCTCGATCAACATCATGGACGCCGAGGGCCGCATCAATGCCGAAGGCGGCGCGTATGCCGGCCTCGACCGCTATGTGGCGCGCAAGCGCATCCTCGCCGACCTGGAAGCTCAGAACCTCTTGGGCGAGATCAAGGACTACACCAACAGCGTGGGCCATTGCGACCGTTGCAAGACGGTTGTCGAGCCGCGCCTCTCCACGCAATGGTTCGTGAAGATTCAGCCGCTGGCCGACAAGGCCAACGAAGCCGTCCGCAAGAAGTACATCCGCTTCACGCCGGAGATGTACGAGAAGACTTACTTCGAGTGGATGGATAACATCCACGACTGGTGCATCTCTCGCCAGCTCTGGTGGGGCCATCGCATCCCGGCCTGGCACTGCGCGGAGTGCCACAAGATTACCGTCGCCCGCGTCGATCCCACAGCCTGCGCCCACTGCGGATCAGAAAAGATTACGCAGGAGACCGACGTTCTCGACACCTGGTTCTCCTCTGGCCTGCTGCCGGTTTCCGTTTTCGGCTGGCCGAATTTTGGTCGATCCAACACTCCGGGTCCCTCGCACTTGGGGACCAGGGAAAGCAGCGAGAATCACGACGATTTCGACGCCTTCTATCCGACGAGCCTCTTGGTTACCGGCTTCGACATTCTTTTCTTCTGGGTCGCGCGCATGATCATGTTCGGCTGCTGGTTTGCCGAAGATGTGCCCATGCCCGACGGTTCGAAGCGAGAATTGAAGGACTCGGTGCCGTTCAGGGAAGTTTATATTCACGCGCTGGTCCGCGACGCCAACCGCGAAAAGATGTCCAAGACCAAGGGCAATGTTATCGACCCCATCGAGATCGTGAAGCAGTACGGGACCGATGCGGTGCGCTTTACGCTGGCCTCGATGGCCTCGCCCGGCACAGACATCGCCTTCAACGTGGCCCGCACCGAGGGCTACCGCGCCTTCGCCAACAAGATCTGGAACGCTGCGCGCTTCCTGTTCATGAACGTGGACCGCGCCGCTGAGATCGGAATCACGGTCGATCCCGCCGCGCTGGGCGCAATGCCAACTGTTGCCGAAGATGCGCCGCTGGAAGCCCGCTGGATCGTGGCCGAACTGAGCGCCACAGCCGCCAAGGTTAACGCGTCGCTCGAAAACTACCGCTATGACGACGCGGCTAACCATATCTATCAGTTTTTCTGGGGCAGCTTCTGCGACTGGTATCTGGAAATCGTCAAGCTGCGGCTGGACTTTCCGATGGATGGGCCGGAGAGCGAGTCAGCGAGTCAGCAAGCCAGCAAACACGACGGCAGGCAAGCAGCGCTGACGACGCTGGTTTCGGTCTTTGAGGCTTCTCTGCGGCTGCTTTCTCCGTTTATGCCATTCCTGACGGAAGAGATTTGGCACGCGCTTTATGATGGCAATCCGCCGGCCAAGTCGATTGCGCTGACGCAGTATCCACTATGACGCAAGGAGATGAGACGAGATGACGAGCATAGATGCGTTGGCGAAGGGTCAAATGGCCCTTTTGCAAAATGTCATTGAGGGAATACGCGCTATTCGCAAAATCAAGGGAGTTCCTGAGAAGGAACTTGTGCATGCCTATGTGCTCGGCATTGCGAACTACACTATCGTCGGATCGCGTAATTCCTTAATTGATCAGAACAGTGAAGTGATCCAGAAACTCGCCAAAGTTTCTGAGATCACCGAGGTAACGTTCGAAGACTACGAGGGGCAACGCTATGCTCATCTTGATTGGCGCCCGTTCGGAACGGCTGATGTGGCGATCCTATATGAGGCCAAGGTCGACGTTGCCGCCGAGCGAGAACGCCTCAACAAAGACATCGCCAAGTACGAAAAGGGCATTGCCGCCGCCGAGCGGCAGTTAGGTAATGAGGCATTTCTAAAGAAAGCCCCGGCGCAAGTGGTCGATGGATTGAAGAAGCAGGAAGCGGAAACGCGGCTGCTGCTGGAAAAGGCGCGGGCGGCGCTGAATGCGCTGCCGCCGGAATGAGGAAGTGAGCGAAAAGCTGTCGCAGACTGCCCACCCGAGCGACGAAAAGCTGTCGCCGGGGACTCCGGTTCGACTTCGCTTCGCTCAGAATGACAGATTTGGGAGTATCGTGAGATTCTAGCTATCAAAATCTAGATTTGAAACGCGGCTGCCGCTGGAAAAGGCGCAGGCTGCGCTAAAAAATCTGAACGAAGGAAGTTGAGCTATGTCTTGCGGCTGCGCTCGATGCATGGAGCATTATCGGACCCTTGGAATTGCCTATGGGGTGCCTTCGGAATCCGCCGTTGAAGAGGCGTATCACGAGGCGGTCAAGCAGTGGCATCCCGATCTGTTTGAGAATTACGCCAGCTTGCGGGCGGATGCGGAAGAGCATTTCAAGCTGATTCAGATTGCCTATCGGGAATTGAAGGAGCACGAGGCGAACCCTGGGGGATTGCCGGTGGAAATCGCCGCCGCAACAGCGGAAGACACGGCGCCCTTCACGTCGTCCTTCTCTCAGCCCATCTCGCAGCCTGTCTCGTCCTCCTTTTCTCAACCCATCTCGCAGCCTGACTCGCTATCCAACGCTCAGCCCATCTCCGAGCCGACTTCATCGCCCATCTCATTTGGCGACGCGCCTGGCTGCCAGACCGCGCCGCACTTCACCGAACTGGTTGAAGAGATCCTCGACTGCCACCTGGGAAGGCTCGGCCCGGCTCTGGCTATCGTCGACCTGGGCGGCGCTCGCTCGCGCGCCGGCAGCTACTCTCAATTTCTTCTCATGGCCACCAGCGGAATCATGATGCGCGATGCACGGAGTAATATCTCCCTGCTCTGGTATCGGGATATGGGAGAGGTCAAGCTGATTGACAAGCGCAAGGGCGGCAAGCTCAGTTTTTCGCAAAAGCTGTTTGGAGGCGCTTCCGGCGGGCAGCACGGCTGCACGCTTCAGATTGACAGGAGCAACGGAAGCAGCTTTTGCACGATCTCCGATCAGGTAGAGGACAGCGTCAAGGAAGTCATTTGTGACTTTCTGCTGCGCCAGAAGCTTCACGTAAATCCCTGACCCTGCAAGAAGGAACCATGGACTGGAAGAACAGCCACATCGACGCATTGCTGGAGCAGGCGCTGGTTGAAGACCAGGCGGCCGGCGACGCCACCACCGGCCTCACCATTGACCCCGCCCTGCGCGCGACAGGCACGATTCTTGCTCGCCAGGAGTTGACGGTTTGCGGGCTGGGCGCGGCGTCGCGCTTTCTGGAAATCTTTGCCCGCCTCGACAAGCGCCCGCCGGCGCAGACACGCTTCAAGGTCATCAGCCACCCGGAGATCTTCGACGGCGTGCGCGTGCATGACGGGCAGGTGCTGGCCGTCATTCGCCACAACGCCAGCGTGCTGCTCAGTTGCGAGCGCGTGATTCTGAACCTCATGCAGCACCTGAGCGGCATCGCCACGGCGACGCGGCAGTACGTGGACGCGATCGAGGGCACCGGGGCCCGCGTGCTGGATACGCGCAAGACCATTCCGGGGCTGCGCGTTCTGGAAAAATACGCCGTGCTCTGCGGCGGGGGAACGAATCACCGCCTCGATCTGGCCAGCGGCATCCTCATCAAAAACAACCACATCTCGCTGGGCGGCGGGCTGCCCACGGTGCTCACGCGGGCGCTCGAAGGGCGCAAGAAGGGCCAGCGCGTGCAGGTGGAAGTGCGCAGCCCGCAGGAGCTGGAAGAGGCTCTCCAGTACGGCGCAGAGGCCATTTTGCTGGACAACATGACGCCCCGGCAGACGAAAAAGGCCGTGGAACGCATTCGGGAGGCGACCGCTGCGCAGCCGAAGAAGAAGCAGGAGGCGCGCCGGATTTTCGTCGAAGCCTCTGGCGGCATCGTTCTTGAAAACATCCGCGCGTACGCCGAGACGGGAGTGGACTTCATCAGCGTGGGCGCTCTGACCCACTCGGCCAAGGCCGCCGACATCTCCATGCGCATTGAAGCGGAGACGGCCTAGCCGTGTGCGGAGCCCCGCTCGACCTATATGATCTGGCCGCTTTGGAAGCCGCGCTGGCCGGCACTGTCTTCGCGGGCAAGTTGCATTTTTCCGCAGTCACTGATTCAACAAACGCCGACGCTCTGGCTGCCGCGCGCAGCGGCCAGCCGCACGGCTCGGTTTACTTTGCCGATGAGCAGCGGGCAGGCCGGGGCCGCGGCGATCACGCGTGGCAATCGGCGGCGGGCGATGGGCTCTATGTGAGCGTGCTGCTGCGCCCGCCGATTCCCGCCCTTCGCCTGCCTCTGCTGCCGCTGGCCGCGGGACTGGCTGTCGCGGAAGCAATTCGCAACGCCGCAGGGCTCACCATCGATCTGCGCTGGCCCAACGATCTGCTCATCGGCGCGCGCAAGGCAGGCGGCATTCTGGTTGAATCGAAGATTGAAAACGGCGCGGCGGCTTTTGCGGTGGTCGGAATCGGCGTCAATGTTCACCAGAGCGTGTTCGCGGCTGATCTGGCGACGCCCGCCTCTTCGCTCGACCTGGAAGCGAAACGCAGAGTTTCGCGTCAGGATTTGCTCGTTTCCCTGCTAAAATCGCTGGAGCGTGAGGCGCTGGGGCTGGCCGGCCCGGCGGCGGGTATTTCGATTCCCGAGCGCGTCGCGCAGGCCTCGACGTGGATTCGCGGTCGGCGAGTTGAGGTGCACGGCCCGCAGGCTTGCACGGGTGTCACAGCCGGGCTGGACGAAAATGGATTTCTGCTGGTGCGCACTGACGATGGCCTGGTAACGGTGCAGACTGGCGGTATTCGGAGGGAGCAGGGGGCTTCAGCCTCCTGAATCGGAGAGAGATTTGTCCGGCCTTTAGGCCCGGGCCTTTGCCGCCTTCCTTTGGAACTCCCGAAGCAAAACCCAGTACGAAGAGGCGAACTGAAAGAGCCATGCTGCTAGCGATTGATGTCGGCAATACAAATACGGTGCTCGGCCTCTACCGGATCGATGAGGATTCGGGGTCTCCGGCGGCAGGTTCTGGCCGCAGGGGTGATGAAAAACCGGAGTTGATTGCGCACTGGCGCGTCACCACCCATCGCCAGCAAACCGCCGACGAGTATGGCGTGCTCTTCATCAATCTCTTCAAGATGAACGGCATAGCGCCGAGCCAGGTCAAGTACATCATGATCTCCTCGGTGGTGCCGCCGGTGGAAGGCACGCTGCGCCAGGTCTGCGAAACCTATTTTCACGTTCAGCCATTCTTCGTTGAGCCGGGCATCAAGACCGGAATGCCGTTGCTGGTGGATAATCCTTTGGAACTGGGCGCGGACCGGCTGGTGAACGCCATTGCCGCCTTCGAGCGCTACGGCGGGCCGTGCATTGTGGTGGACTTCGGCACGGCGACAACCTTCGACGTCATCTCGGCCAAGGGCGAATACATGGGCGGCTCCATTGCGCCGGGCCTCGGCCTCAGCGCCGAAGCCCTCTTCTCACGCGCCGCGCGCCTGAGCCGCGTGGACATCAAGCGGCCAGCCAAGGTCATCGGCACCAACACGGTGACCTGCCTGCAGAGCGGCCTTTACTACGGCTACATCGGTCTGGTGGACGGCATTCTGAAGCGAATCATTGCTGAACTCGGCGCCAAGCCGAGCGTCATCGCCACCGGCGGCCTGGCGCAGTTGATCGCCCAGGACTCGCGCCACATCGCCAAAATCGACGATCTGCTCACCCTGGATGGCCTGCTGATTCTCTTCGAGCGCAACCGCGCGGCCAAGCCGCGGGGCAAAGCGCATTGAGGCGCGGGCCGTGCTGAATTACTTCAACTACTTCACCGAAATCGAAGAACGCTTCCAGCAGCGGCGCGGATCGCTGCTGCTGCTCTCGACGCTCGATTGGGCGCTGATCGAGAGCTGGCGCGAGGCCGGCATTCCGCTGGAGGCGGTGCTGCGCGGCATCGACGCGGCCTTCGACAAGTACGAGGCGCGGCAGAAGCGCGACCGGATGCGGCGCGTGAACGGCCTGGCGTGGTGCTCGCAGGCAGTGATGGAAGCCGCCGAGGAACTGAGCGAAGCGGCCATCGGCACGGCTCCCAGGGCGGCCAGCGCCGAACGCGAATCGGGTTTTGAGCGGGAGCGCGTGGCCGAGCACCTGGAAGCTGCCGCCGCCGCGCTGGATGCGGCTGCGGTGGCCCCCGAAGCCTGCAAGGCGACGGCCGGACGGTTGCGCGAACTGGCCGCCGAGGCGCGCGCAGCAGCAGCGGAAAACGCCGCGGCACAAGATCTTGAAGCGCTGGAACGCACCCTCACCGTTCTCGAAGAAAAGCTCTTCGCCGCCCTGACCGCAGCCGCTCCCGAAGAGCTGCTGGTGGGCCTCAAAGAGCACGCAGCCAGGGAACTCGCGCCCTATCGCAGCCGCATGGGAGTGGTGCAACTGCGCCAGGTGGAACGCCAGTTTGTGCAGAAACAACTGCTGGCGCACTACGACCTGCCGCGCTTCAGCCTGTTTTACATGAGCCAACAATAATGCCTAGAAAACTGAATACGATGGAGCGGCGAGCCAGGCGGGATATCAAGAATCGTTCGCTGGCGCGCAATATGAGCGGGAAGCAGAACGCAGGGGCTAAACCGGCGGCGGAAAAAGGCGTTGCGGAGGGAGGCGGGGGTTTCAACCCCCGCATAACGCAGGCAAAACCAACGGGGCCTTCAGGCCCGGAAGAACGTTTCCCGCCAATTTCCCCCGCAATTCCACGTTCTTCGGCAGCCATAAAGGTTTGTTCCGCGAAGATTAAAACTTCTGCCGCCGCAGAGCTGCAACTGGTCGAAATTGAGAAGCCGATTTATGGCGGCTCGTTTCTGGCTCGCGTTGAAGGCAAGGCCGTTTTTGTGCCGCTCACGCTGCCCGGCGAGCAAGCCTGGGTGCGCATCACAGAGAGCAAGCACGGCTATGCAACCGCAGAGGGCGAGAGAATCGTCCGCGCCGCGCCGGAGCGCATCGCGCCGGCCTGCCAGCACTTTGGCGCCTGCGGCGGCTGCCAGTACCAGCACGCGAACTACGCGGCCCAACTGGCCTTCAAACAGGCCATCCTGCGCGAAACGCTGGAGCGTGGCGGCGTCGCAGTGCCCGATGAAATCGCCGTTCTCTCTGGCGAGGCTTTCCGCTATCGCAACCGCATCCGCCTGGCCTTCGATGCCGCGGGCAATCCCGGCTATCGCGGACGCCGTTCGCACGCGGTGGTGCCGATCCGTGAGTGTCCCATCGCCGCGCCGCTGCTGGTTGAGGCTGCGCTGGCTTTTGCTCAGGTGGCGCGCGAAGTTGCAACAGCGTTGCGCCCCACGGAGATTACGCTCTTCTGTGATGCCGCCGAAAGCGCGCTGCTGGCCACCGTTTCTACCGCAAGCCCCGGAAAAATCCGCTTCGACCAATTGTCGCTTGCGCTCCAGGAGAAAATTCCCGCGCTCAGCGGCGCGGAGCTGATCTTTGAGGGCCGTGCTGGCAAGCCGCCGCGCGCGCTGGCCGAGTGGGGCGCGACTTCGCTCGCCTATCGCGCCGCCGGCAGTGATTATCGCGTGGACCATGGCGCATTTTTTCAGGTCAACCGCTGGCTGGTGGACGCGCTGGTTGAAAGAGTGACGGCCGGCCACAAAGGCAAGCTGGCCTGGGATCTTTTTGCCGGCGTAGGCCTCTTCGCGCGGCAGCTCGCGGCGCGGTTTGAGCGCGTGGTCGCGGTCGAGTCGGCTCCTTCGGCAACGGCGGCGCTCAAGGCGAATCTCAGCGGCACGGGCGGCGCGGCCGTCACGGCAGAAACCCTCGCCTTCCTGCGCGGCATCCGCAAGCCGTCGTCCGCCCGGTCAACCCGCCCCGATCTGATTGTCGTGGACCCGCCGCGCACCGGCCTGGGCGCGGAAACCTGCGCACAGCTGATCGAGCTGGCCGCGCCCGCCGTGGCCTGCGTCTCCTGCGACCCCGCCACGCTGGCTCGCGACCTCGGCGCGCTCATCGCTTCCGGCTACCAAATCCAGACCATCGCCCTTGCCGACCTCTTTCCACAGACCTTTCATCTGGAAACAGTGGTCCAACTGCGCCGCGCCTGATAGGCTTATTGGCCAGAATCACTTTTCATTTTTCAGAGCGGTTCTCCAATTCACATGCCCTTACCTGCATGATTGGAAGGTGGCCTTTTCTTGAGGGAAAAGCCACTCGACAGCAGAGGTCTTGGGGTACTGCAATTGGAGAACCGCTATAGGCGCGATGGGATCTGGCTCCCCCAACTTCGGGCAAGTCATCAATGCACCCGCATCAGCCGGGCAGGGCGCGCTGCCGCTCTTTCATGCGGCCTGGCTCTTCGCCGCCGGAATTGCGGCCACTGAAGTTCTCTGGTTGCAACCCAGCCTGATGCTGGTGGCGATGGTCCTCATGGCCGTGCTGTGCGGCGTGGCGGCCTTCCGAGCGCATCGCATCGCCGGGCTGCCGCTGGCCGTGCTGTGGCTGATGCTGGGCTCGTGGTGCGCCGAGATGGAACCGCATCCGGCGCCCGCGCCCGCCGTGGCCGCGCTCTCTGACGGCTTGTTGCGCAACGTGGAAGGCACGGTCGTCAATGCCGGACCGGTGCGCGGCGAAATCGAAGAGAACCTGATCGACTACGACAGCCACACTGAGCCCGCCGAGCCTGCCGAACCGGCACAGCAGCCCTCACAGAGAATTGACCTGCGCGTCTCCAGCCTGGAAGTAGTCACCGACACCGACGACGCGCAGAGGCCAGTGGAGGGCGAGGTGCGCCTGAATGTCCGCTGGCCTGAAGCCGCGGCAAACATGCAGCCCTTCCAGTGCGGCGAGCGCGTCCGCGCCGTGGCGCGCCTGCTGCCGCCCGAGGTTTACCACGACCCTGGCGTCTGGAACCGCGAAGATTTTCTCGTGGACCAGGGCATTACCTCGACGGGCACGGTGAAGATCGAGCGCGTGGAGCGGATCGGCCGTTCTCCCGGCCGCTTCCTCGCCTGCCGCGTCAGCGGTTTGCAGCACGCCACCAGCAATCGCCTGCTGGCCCTGCCCGCGGCCATGCGCCGCCTGCCCGCGCCGTTGCGCCTCTCGCAGAAAGACGCCGTCATGCTGGCCGCGATGGTCACCGGCGACCGCACTTACCTGACCCACTCGCTGCGCGTGGGCTTTGAGCGCACCGGCTCCTTCCACATGCTGGTGGTTTCGGGCTTTCACTTGGCGATTGTGGCTGGTTTTCTCTTCTGGATTGCGCGCCGCCTGCGCTTGCCGCGCGTCCCGGCCACCTTTGTCACAATCCTGGCCTCCTTTGCCTACGCGCTCTTCACCGGCTTCGCCACGCCGGTCCAGCGCTCGCTCTGGATGGTCACGCTCTACCTGCTCGGCCGGCTTGTTTACCGCGAGCGCAATGTTCTGAACACCATCGGCTTTGCCGCGTTGTGCCTGCTGGTCTTCAGCCCGCGCAGCCTTTTTGACGCGAGCTTCCAGATGACCCTGCTCGCGGTGGTTTCCATCGGCGGCATCGCCGCGCCGCTTCTTGAGAGCACCATCCATCCTTACCTGAAAGCTACGAGCGATTTGCGCCAGCTCGCTCTGGAAAGCAAATTGCCTCCGCGCGTCGCGCAGTTTCGGCTAACAGTGCGCGTTTTCGCTGAGGCCTTGCAGGCAGCCGTAAATCCCGCGGGCTCTGTCCTGCACAGCTACCCCACGGCACCCTTTGACGGCGTGCCGCACTCACAACTTACCTTGTTCCACGAAACGACGGGCGAAGTCGCAGCTACGTTTTTGGCAACCATTCACGGTCGTCTGGCCGGCCACGTCGCCTGGCGCATCTTTCCCTGGGCGGTGCGCTTTCTGCTCCGCATTCTCGAACTGGTGGTCGTTTCCTGCGTGGTGGAGCTGGCCATGGTTCTGCCCATGGCCGTCTACTTCCACCGCATCACCATCTTTGCCCTGCCGGTGAATATCTTCATCCTGCCGCTGCTGGCCGTGCTGATGCCGGCCGCGCTGCTCACCCTTCTGGCGCTGCTCGCGTGGCCTGCCGCCGCTCTGCTTCCGGCAATGGTTGTGGCGCTGTTTCTCCACTTCGGCGCCGGGCTGGTGCATCTGTTCGGCTCGATGGCTATGGGCGACGTCCGCATTCCCGCGCCGCTGCTCGGCCAGTCGCTCGCCTTCTGCGCGCTGCTGGCCGCGGCCATCGTGCTGGCCCGCCTGGCTGTTTCCAGCGGCGCGCGCTGGCCCCGGAGCGCCGCCTGGGCCGCGCTGCTCGTGGCAGCCGTCGCCGCCGTTTATCCCCGTCCGGTCGATCACCCGCGCGACGCCCTGCTCATGGAGGCCATCGACGTGGGGCAGGGCGATTCTCTGCTCCTCATCACGCCGGACGGCAAAACCATGCTGGTGGATGGCGGCGGCTTCGGCGGCGGGCCGCATCAGGCGCCCCAGGACTACGACATTGGCGAGGAGGTTGTCAGCGAGGTTCTGTGGTCGCGCGGCATTCGCCGCCTGGACGTGGTGGCCCTCAGCCACGCCCACTCCGACCACATGGGCGGCCTGCCCGCCGTTCTGCGCAACTTCCATCCCGCCGAGCTCTGGGTGGGCAACAACCCCCGCGGCGAGGCCTACGACGCCCTGCTGGACGAGGCCGCCGGCCTTCATGTGCGCCTGCGTTCGCTGCGCGCGGGCGACAGTTTCCCCTTCGGCCCCACTCAGGTGACCGTTCTCGCGCCCTTCCGCGGCTACCAGCCCGGCGCCGAGCCCACCAACAATGACTCGATGGTGCTGCATGTGGCCTATGGTGCAACTTCCGTGATGCTGGAGGGCGATGCCGAAGCGCCCATCGAGCAGGCCATGCTGGCGGAGCCGAATCTCGCCAGCACGCTGTTGAAGGTCGGCCATCACGGCAGCATGACGTCCACACGGCCTGAATTTCTGGCTCGCGTTGCGCCGCAGTGGGCCGTCATTTCCTGCGGCCGGCGCAACCGCTATGGCCATCCACGGATGGAAGTGCTGCAAGAGCTGGAAGCGGCCAAAGTCCGCACCTTCTCGACCGACATCAACGGCGCTTCCTGCTTTCGCCTCGACGGCAGAAGCGCCAGTGCGGATCTCGGCTGCGGCTGGCGGCCCGCGCACTGAGAGCGAATGGAGCATTCCCTTTCCGGGATGTGGCCCAAAGCGGCCGAACCTCTTACTTTTGAGTCTGATTCCATTAATCTTGTCGAGCCTATTGCAGGTGATTGGGCTTATAATCCCTCCGAGAAATGATTCAGTTGTGCGTGCCATTATCCGGCACGGCAACTGAGGAGATTGCCATGATAAAGCCGTTGCTATTTGCTTCTTCCGTTGTTTTGTTTGCCATTGCCGCTTCGTCCGCGGCCGGACCCGCGGCGCAGGAATCCGCCCAGGCCCCCCCGCCTACGATGAAGAACCCGGTCAAATCTACCCCTCAGACGAGAGCCCGCGCGAAGGAAATCTATAATGTCGATTGCGCGCTATGCCACGGGGAAAATGGAAATGGCAAGACCAGCGCTTCCAAAGCCATGGAACTGTCGCTTGGGGACTGGACCAATCCGAAGACGCTGGCCGCGAGGTCCGATGGCGAGCTTTTCGGTGTCATCCGCAACGGCAAAGGCAAGATGCCTCCCGAGGCAGAGGGGCGGGCAAAGGACTATGAGGTCTGGAGTCTTCTTCATTACATTCGCTCCATGGCGTCCAACGCGGAGCCAGCCGCAGCGCCAGCGCCAGCTCCGGTAACGCCGGAACCCGCGACGCCAACTCCAGCAACCGCAGCGCCAGCACCGGCCGCGCCGGAAACGGCAGCGCCAGCGCCAGAAGCGCCTGCGCCAGCACCGGCTGCGCCGCCAGCGACAAACTGAGGCATTTTCATCGATGGCGTTGTGCGAGGTTTCTGCTGGCCGCATCGACGCGGCCAGCAGATCGAAGTTTCCGGCGGCAGATCTTCGCCGTTGAGACAGGCAGAGAGAGAATCTGTCTTCCGATAAGGGGAAAGACCACAATCTTCGCGACAATTCTCTAGAACTTTACCCTCAGCCCAAGCTGTATCTGCCGCTCGCGGAAGAAATTGGTTGCGTTGATGTTCAGCGGCTGCCCGAAGGCCGTGGTGTTGGTTTTCACTCCGGTAAGAAAGTTCAACCTTGGCAGAGCGCCTGACGCGCTGCCGGACTCGATGGAATAGCCGGTGGTCTCCAATTCGGTCACATTCTGGTGATTGAAGAGGTTGAAGCTCTCCGCCAGCAGCTCCAGTTCGCGGCTATGCCCCAGGTCGAAGCGCCTGCCCAGCCGCAGGTCGGCCTTCCACGTTGCCGGATAGCGGTAGGTGTTGCGGCCGATGTTATAGACAGTGTTATCGCTGCCCAGGCCGTAGACCCGGTTGTCGCCGCCGGAGCCGTTCATTCCCGGCCCCAGCCCCACAATGGCCGCCCCCGTGCTCGTGAACTCCTCCGGCAGCGAGCCGGACACGCGCATGGTGTAAGGCAGTCCGCTGCGGAATTGCCAGATTCCCGACAGCCTCCAGCCATTGGCGGCTTTTCCGAACGTGCCGCGCAGCTTCCACGGCGCCTCATAGATCGCTGTGCCGCCGGCCGAGTGGCGTATGTCCAGATTGCTGGTTCCATATTCCAGGCTGAAGTTGGCCGGGTCCAACACGTCGTTCCCGGCGGCCTGGGCGCTCTCGTTGGGGTTCCAGTCCATGGCGTGGGAGTAAGTGTAATGAGCGCGCAGGCTCAGCCCTTTGCGGCTGTAGCGGGCGATCTTCAGCATCCACGCCTCATAAGTCGAGTTGGCGCGGCTCTCGATGCTGGTGATTTGCTGGTAGTCCGGGCAGGGCCGCCCGGCGAGGACGGCGCTTGCAGGCTGGTAGTACGGGCAGCTTCCTGCGCTCGCCGGCCAGGAAGCATAAAAGGGAACCGTGATCTGCGCGGCTTTGATGGGTCCCAGGCCAGTGTGGCCGCATGTAGTTGTGCCGGTTGCGGAGATGGTCTCGTCACACACGTTGAACGTGATGGTCTGCGTTGAGGTTGGAGTGTCGAGATTGGTGTCAATGGAAATGGGCAGCCTGCGGCCCAGGCTCACCATCGCGCTCGCAGTCACTTCCACGCGGCCGGGCAGCTTCTCTTCCACGGCAGCCTCAGCCTGGTGAACTTCGGGGTTGTGGAAGCCGGGCGCAAACTCCACCGCTCCCGGCTTCACTACGCTCCCCGGCGTGCCGTTCAGCACGTAGGGAAAGGGCGGAGCGCCGCCGGCGTTCAGATTGTCGGTGGGCCGCATGAAAAAGCTCAGGTCGCCCTGGAGCGAACCCGTCTGGCTTAGCGCCGTTTCCAGCGTCGCGTTCTCCGTGCGTTCGAAGTACATCCCATAGCCCAGCCGCAGCAGCGGCCAGTGTTTCTGGCCGCTGCCCACAGCCAGGCTCACCCGCGGACCCCATTGGTTGCCGAGATCGGGCAGCTTCCCGGTCAGCGGCAGCTCTGTGTTCCTGAGCGCCGAGATCGGCGGCGGCAACTGCTCCCGCTCCCAGCGCAACCCGGCAGAGACAACCAGCAGCTTGCCGGCCTGCCATTGCGCGGTTGCGTACCCGGCCCAGTCGTTGGTGCTCAAGTGCCACGCAGCGGGGCCCAGGGTTTGCGAGTAGTAGGAGTAGCAGGGCAGGTAGCCAAGTCCGCGCAGACCGCCCGCCGAGTCGCGCCACACCTTGCCCGTCTCGTCGCAGTTGTGCTGATTTGCGGAGTTGAGCGCATCGGTCAGTCCGAACGCGGCAAAGGCCAGCGCGTCAGAGGCGAAGTTTTCCACGCTGGCGTAGTGATAGGTTCCGCTCTGGTTGCGCAGCAGGCTGATCGCGTCGCTGTTGTGGCTCACATCGAAGCCGGCCTTGACCAGCAGCTTGCCGCGCGCCCAGCTCACCATTTCCTGCGCCTGGTAGAGATGCTCGTCCGGGTAGCTGCCCTGGCCGAAACGCGACGGGTTGCCGATGGTGAAGCCGTAGCGCGAGTCCACCACGATCTGCGGCAACTGCCCCCACGCGTTCCCTGCAAGGAAGGTCTTTTCAAAGGCCGATGGAGTTTCAGGCCGCGCCTCCATAATCGCGCGCCCCTCCGAGCCCTGGGTCACAAAGAGCAGATTCGGCGTCAGGAAGGCCTCCCAGCGGCTCAGCAGCCACTCCTCGCTGGCCCGGCTCGACCCCAAGCTGTGGTTGCCATAGGTCTCCGAGACGCGGCTCAGCCCGCCGCCCGGCGCATTCCACCGCGCGCCAATGCCTTCCAGCGTAAAGTGATGGCGCTCGGCCGCCTCCCAGTCGAGACGTCCAAAGCCGGTCCACTGCTGGGCCGTGCGCGGAGCCGGACCAAGCAGGCCGTCCAGGGTTTCCAGCATCGCCGAATAGGCTTTCAGCCCCTCGACGACGGGATTGACGCTGCTCAACCCCAGCCGCGCGCTCAGCACCTGCATCTGGTCGTTCGTGGGCTGAGCAAAGAACTCGTCCGGATGCTTCACCGCCGATACTGCCGGATCGTTGCGCTCAGAGCCGTCGAGAGCGGCAAACCAGAAGAGCTTGTTGCGGCGAATCCGGCTGCCCAGGCCGATGCCCCAGACGGTTTCGCGATCAGGGGGAGTGTAAGACTCCGCCGTGAAGGCCGGGACAGTGGTGTCGGTGGCCGCGGCGGTCTCTTTCACCCATTGGGTAAAGGGATTTCGCGCGCCCCATGTGTTCTGGCGGTCAAATAGGAATCCCTGCCCATGCAGGTCGTTCGAGCCGCGCTGGGTTTCCACGTTCAGGCGTCCGCCTGCTGCACGGTCCGCCGTGGCCTCCACGTTGCCGGCCGCTGTCTGCACCGCGCGGATCGCCGCTTCACTGACCGAAAATCCATGCCCGCCAGAGCCTACCCGAGCCATTCCGGCCGGATCGTCTCCACCCTGCCCCAGCGCTCCCCGTCCGGACGAGCCCTGCCCCGAACTGCCCGTCGAGCCAAAGGCCAGCCCTTTGCTTGCCCCATCCACCGCGACTCCCGGCTGCTGACCCGCGCCCCGCAATGCGGTTTCCGCCTGGCCGCCCGCGGGGGTTGCAGAGGTTGGCGTACTGTCCAGCACAAAATCCTGCCAGTGCCGCCCGCTTATCGGCAGGGCCTGAAGTTCCGCGGCGGTTGTTGTGGCGGTTGCCGCCGGGGGGGCCGTGCTGTTCTCGCGAGGAGCCGCCGAAACCGGCTTGGGAGCAGCCTGCATCGCCGTCTGCGCTGGGGCATCAGGTACGGGTGCCTCAGCTCTCGCTTCTGAGAGCTGAGAAGCAATGGAAGTTGAAGCAGAGGGCGCTAAAGTTGCAACTTTACCAGCTATTTGCGCGGTATTCTGCGATTTTTGTTCGGCTTGACAGGCTGCGGAAAAAATCGATTCGGAGGGAGGCGGGGGTTTTAACCCCCGCATAATGCCAGCAGAATCAATGTTGGCTTTAGCCACGGAGGAATGCTGTTCTCCAATTTCCTCTGAATCTCCGCGTTTTTCCGCAACCTGCTTAGGCCCTGAGGAAGGTCTTTCGCCAGAGGCCTCAGCCAGCGGTTCCGCTTTCAACGGGATCAGCCGCGGCGGCTCGGCGGAGAAGGTGACCTCGCTCGGCGGAAGCATTGCCAACTCATGGATAAGTCGTTGCAATTCAAGCCGATTCAGGCCCCGCGAGGCTGTCAGGACGGGGCTCGGCGGAAGCGCCTCAAACTCCATCGCCGTCTGCACCCGCGCCTCGTAGCCGGCGCTGACCACAATGTCTTTTACCTGGCCATGCCCCAGACGCGGGCTTTCAGCCTCCAGCGTATACTCGCCCGGCTCCAGCCCGCTGAATTGGTAAACTCCTTTTCTTGTGGTAGTTGCACGTGCTTCCGCGCCTGTGGCCTGGTTGCGCAGGAGCACAGCGACGCCCTCCAGCGGCTTCGAGTAGAGGTCGGTCAGCCTGCCGCTCAGCGAGGCGGTTTCCGCCGATTGCGCAAGAACCACTATCCCCGCTCCCATGAGGAGCAAGGCTAGCGCCAGCGTCTTCGTCCAACTGCGCCCCACCCCTGCCATCGAGGTCCCTGCTCGCGGCAGACTCTGGGAAAAACCGCTTCACGCTTCAACTCCGGCCCACTCTTGCGGCGGGTCCGGATGGGAAAAAATCTTTTGGCCGTTTCGAGACAGAAATCTCCCGCATTTGGCCTTACTAATTACTGAAATAGTTGCATTGCAAGCGATTGTAAGCCTCCTCCGGTAAACTGGAAAGGAGGGATTTGGTTTTTTGCCCTGCTATAGAGGTTGGGCCTTGATCTCTGACCCCTGATCTCTGATCTCTGTCCCCTAACCCCTAACTTCTATCCCCTGGTTCAACTATGTTTATTGATCAAGCAAAAATTCGCGTCAAGGCCGGTGACGGCGGCAATGGCTGCATGGCCTTCCGGCGCGAGAAATTCGTTCCGCGCGGCGGTCCCTCGGGCGGCGACGGCGGCCATGGCGGCGACATCATCATGGTCGCGTCGCAGCGCCACAATACGCTGATTCACTTCCGCTACAATCCTGAACACAAGGCGCGGCACGGCGAACACGGCATGGGCTCTAACTGCTCCGGCCAGGACGCCGAATCGATCATTCTGCAGGTTCCCGTAGGCACCAGCCTTTACGACCAGGAAACCGGCGAGCTGATTCACGACTTTTCCGAGCCCGACGAGCAGGTCGTCATCGCCAAGGGCGGACGCGGCGGACGCGGCAACCAGCACTTCGCCACCCCCGTCCACCAGGCTCCCCGCGAGCACGAACTGGGCCGCCCCGGCGAGGAGCGCCTCTATCGCCTCGAACTCAAGCTGCTGGCCGACGTGGGCCTGGTTGGCTATCCCAACGCCGGCAAGTCCACACTCATCTCGCGCATCTCCGCCGCGCGGCCCAAGATCGCCGACTACCCCTTCACCACGCTCGAGCCCAATCTCGGCGTGGTCACCGTGGGTCAGGAGCCGGAGATGGAGTCCTTCGTCGTCGCCGACATGCCCGGCCTCATTGAAGGCGCGCATCTCGGCCAGGGCCTCGGCGTGCAGTTTCTGCGCCACATTGAGCGCACCCGCCTGCTGCTTCACTTGGTCGATGTTTCCGACGCCAGCGGCCGTCCCGATCCGGTGGAAGACTTCAAGGTCATCAACAAGGAGCTGGCCAGCTTCGCCAGCAGCGCGACCAAGAGCGAAGCCGACCCCTTCGCGGATGACGCCGGCAAGCCTTCCGAGCCCAGCCACCCGCTGGCCGGGAAAACCATGATTGTCTGCGCCACCAAGATCGACAGCGCGAACCCGGACAAGTTGAAGAAGCTGGCGGCTCACGTCAAGCGCAGGAAGCTCGAGTTTCACGCCATCTCCGCCGTCACCGGCGAAGGGATTGATGAGCTGAAGTGGGCGCTGGCGAAGCATTTGCGGCCCCTTGAGAATGGGAAATAGCTCATTTTTGGTTCTGCCAATGGCGGAAGCTAAGCCTTCATGAATGCAATGAGTTTTCTCGTTAGTTCATTTGGTTTTCGCAATTCGCATTCCCATATAATCTGAGCGGACCAGCCAAGTTGAGCTAACTTGGCTGCGTTTGCCTTATCTCGTGCTTTGTTCCGTTCGATCTTGGACAACCAATAGGATTGATTCGATTTTGGCTTGTTTGAACCGTGTCGACAGGTGTGGCCGTGCCAAAAGCAGCCATGGACAAAGAACGCCTTCTTGCGCCCGATAAAGCAAATATCCGGTTTTCCAGGAAGTTCTTTGCGATTAACGCGATAGCCAGAGTACCCTAGACTGCGGAGCAAACGCCTAACAGCCAATTCTGGGCCTGTGTTACTCGAATGCACAGATCGCATGGTACGGCTGCGTAGCTCAATGGACTCCGTCATTTCTCATCGCTAGCGTCAGGAATATCTTCCGGAAGGCTCTCGAGAGCATCGAGTCTGCGCTCTGCAAGCCAAGCCAACCGCTTTGCTTGCGTCAGAAGCGTACGCCGCAAACCTTTTTGCACCTGTCGTTCGCTAATTACCTTCGCGAGTAAAGATAAGGTCTCCGCTCTCCTGGCGATTCTAGTGTCGGGGTGACTTCGGAGGCGGTACACGTCATCACTGACTACTTTGCCGCGCCAGCTTTTCGGCAAAGCGTAGCTATTGTCAGGAACATCGAAGGGATCCTTTTCATTCAGAACTGCATGAAAATGTGACTTATCGAGCAATGTTCTAAAAACGGTTAGTTCGAGCCAGTTGAGATGCGCTCTCGCTTCCTTCGCCGAGGTTGAAAGCGTTTCGTACTGCGGTAGCGGCCAAACCTCAATTTCATAAACCTCAAAAGGATCAAGCACTTTCATAGCTACTGCATCTGTGCGTTGATTCGTTAAATGGCGGCGAATCCTGGTTCTAAGTCTCTCATTCGTCTGCCCAACATAGATGGGCTCTCCATCATAGTCGAAGAAGGCATAAACTCCGAACTTATAGTTTCCAAGAGAGACTTGTTTTGCAGTTCGGGAATCCAATACGCTCATGTTCAGGAACGCTAATAGTTGCTGGCGCAGTTCCACCGTTTCAAATGGTGGACCAAACACGTTCAATGAATCTTCCGACATTCGCGTTACTCTTCCCTTATGCCGCTACTTCTTCTTTTTGACATACAATTGCGTCTGCAATCGGTGCCAGAATGCCTTTGGCAAGATGTGATACCGCTGGAACGACTAAGCCGTCGCCAGCGAGATGGTATGCCTCATTGTAGCTTTGAGGCATAACGTAGTCCTCTGGAAGCCCCATGAGGCGGCCAGCTTCTCTCGGAGACAGAAGCCTCGTCCGGACAGATTGTCCCCGCACCACAATTATTGTTTGGCGACTTGATCCGCCAGTAGGCGTGCGCAGACAACCCGCAACATCGTCAAAGCGAACTTCGGCGCAGCATTTTCCACCGCGAGTTCTTTTGTAAAGAGTGCCGATCCGCAGTGCCCCATCCTTTTGAGCGGAGCGAACCTTTCCCCTATTCAGCGGCGACATCATTTGTAGTAACGCCTGGGTGTTTTCGCGAGAGTTCCATGTGACGCCAATTGGCTGTTCTTCAATCAAGTCTGAGAATAGCGTTTTGCGCTCTGATGGTGCCGCAAGATTCCACCAGATCCAGCGATCCTGAGCACTTTTGGATAGCTTGAATTTCGCTTCAACGAGATTGCGCGGTTGCCATATCGCGGCTGGGTCGTTCCGCATGATGCCATCGGGGATCTCGACATCCGGCGCGACGATGACCACAAATAGGCGTGGACGAGATTGCGGAACAAAATGAACTGCGTCGATCACCAAAGCGCCAAATCGATAACCTAAATCCTCCACTGCACGCGCGATCTGAGCAAAGTCTCTCCCGTTGTTGGAGGTAATTGCTCCGCATACGTTTTCGAGAACAACCAACTTTGGGCATCTGCCCTCCCGCTGGAGGCTCTGCATCAGATTCCAGAAAGGCCAGAATGTGCCGCTTCTATTCCCCTTCAATCCCTTACCATTACCCGCCAATGACAAGTCTTGGCAGGGAAAAGATGCCCAAGCAAGTGTAGCCTGACCTGGAAGGTCTTTTGTGGTTAGCAGTCCAACGTCTTTGCGAAGAAAATGGTCAGAACCGAACCGATAGCGATAAGAAACAGCTTTTCTTTCATCTATATCGTTTGCGAATGTGCAATCCCACGACTCGCCTAATCCAAGTCTCGCCATACCTCCACCGGCAAAGAATTCGTAAAATTCCTTCATTTCATCGCTCCCTTCCTACCATCCCAGGTGTATCTTTTGGAAGGCCACCGATCGACCGTGAACTTGACTTTTCTTTCTGCCTCTTACTGTTTAGGAACAAGTTCCCTTGCAGCCCATTTTGGTGTCGCTCGGCATACGCACACATAAAATCCCGTAGAACGCTTGAAGCAGGCAGACCCTGCGTCCTGCAAACCTCAACGAAAGCCTCACGCAGGCTCTTTTCCACCCGTACTCGAATTCCAGCATCTTTCACAGACATCAGGGAAACAATATCATATGGATACACGTTTGTGTATCCAAAAATCTCGTATGAATTGAAAGTATGAAATCACACAGTCAAAGACTTGGAGCCTGCCCCGAAGAACACAGCGGGCGAAACATTAAACCGCCGGCTCAGCCGCGCGATGTGGTCGCGGTTCAACTGCCGCTTGCCGGAGAGAACCAGCGAGACGGTGCTTTCGCTGCCCAACTCCGGCGCAATGTCGCGCTGTGAGAGTCGATTCCGCTCCAACAGATAACGCAGCACATCGGCGGGTTCGGCTGCCGGCACCGGGTAGCGCTCCTGTTCGTAGCGCTCAACCAGCAGCGTCATCAGCTCGATGGCCTCTTCCTCTTCCGGCTTCGGAGCGGACTTCGCGGTCAACTCGAAGAGAGCCTGGGTGTATTCGGCCAGTTCCTCATCGTTGTGGATCAGATGGGGCGCTCCCTGCTTCACCATTTCGGCCGGATTCGCAAGCGCTGTGCTCATGGTTTGACCCCTTTGTCCCAGTTTGCCCGATTATCGTACTCGCGGTGCGTCAGAAAAGACCGTATGTAGATGTGGCCTTCCGTGGTCCGGTCTTGCTTCTGCCGCGAATAGTGAATCACCGTGACCAGCCGGAAGCGGTTCTGGCGAATATTGAAGATCACATATCCGTCCACATCATCGGCATCTTTGAAGACCTGCCGCACTTCAACGAAGTTTCGCCACCGCGCCTCGCTCACGATTCTGTACCAGGCCTGAATCTCCCTGGCTGCCTCCGGATACTGTTCTTCGGCCTCAACCAGGTGCTTGCGTGTGACAACGTGCATAAAAGTCTTCCCGAACGCTCTGCCGAAGAAACGGCTATAGCAAACATGGCTGCACCCTCAAGATACTTTGCATATTGCAAAGATGTCAAGGGATAATTTGCATTTTGCAAATTATTTACTCGTTCAGGTACGCAGTTGCCGAACTGAGACAGGCCAGCGCGGTCGGCTTCCATCCCATGTTGCGTAAAGTTTCTTGTTGCCCGCCTCTTACTTGCCGATCAAACTGTGCGCGATGGCGTCCAGCATGCCGTTGAGGAAGTTGATGGACTCGGGGGCGGAGTAGCGGCGGGCGATCTCCAGCGCTTCGTTGATGACGATGGGGAAGGGCGTGCCCTTGAAGCCCAGCATCTCGCCCACGGCCATGCGCAGCAGGTTGCGGTCCACGGCGGGCATGCGCTCCAGCCGCCAGTGCTTGGAGTTGGCCACCAGCAGATCGTCGATCTGTTCCTGGTGGGCAATGGCCACGCGGAAGAGATCCTCGGCAAAGCCGCGCACATCGGGCTCAACCTCGTCGGCGGCCTTCCAGAAGGTGGCGCGGACCTGATCTGGCGACTGCTTGCCAATGTCTGCCTGAAAAAGCATCTGCATGGCAAGTTCGCGCGACTTGCGGCGGGTTGCGGCGCTCAAGCGGGACCGCCCTGGGCGAGTTTGCGGTTGAGGCTCACCATCTCAATGGCCGCCAGGGCGGCCTCAGCTCCCTTGTTGCCGGCTTTGAGGCCGGCGCGGTCGAGAGCCTGCTCCAGGTTCTCGCAGGTCAGCACGCCAAAAGTGTGGGGAATTCCGGTCTCCTGCTGCGACTGGCCGATGCCGCGCGCTACTTCGTTGTAAATGGCCTCGTAGTGGGCGGTTTCGCCGCGCAGGAGGCAGCCGAGCGTCACGATGGCGTCCACCTTGCCCAGCTTGGCCACCGCGCGCGCGGCGGCCGGTATCTCCCATGCGCCGGGAACGCGAACCACCTCAATGTCTGCCCGCTTTGCGCCGGAGCGGAGCAGGGCGTCCAGCGCCGCATCAAGCAGCCGTTCAGTAATCACAGCATTCCAGCGGGAAACGACAACGGCAAACTTCATGCCATCGGCGGAGAGATCGCCTTCGACGGCCAACGGCTTGCCCTTAACAGGATCGGTCCAGGCCCAGAAGCTGAAGGCGAAGCCCAGCTCCGGCTCGACGGTAAAGAGGCGAGACTTCCAATGCGTTTCCGTGATGGGAGAGAGGCGCGCAACGGCTTCTGGACTGGCTTCGACCTGGGAGCCCTGCGCGCGCAGCCAGGCTTCGGCGGCCTGATAGACGGCGTCGAGAGCGGTCACCTCCACCAGCACATCGGCCGTGGAAGGAAACTGGCCATTCACAAACTCCAGATTGCCCAGCGGAGCCAGGAATGACGCGCCGCGGCTGCTTTCTTCTTCCCAGCCTTTGCCGGGAGCAAATCCCAGCGTGGAAAAGAAGCTCGCCAGCCGGTCATAAGCTGCCCGGTCGCCCGCGGGACGAAGAAAGGAAATCCCCTTGATCATGTCTTGATTCTATCGTGCGGGGCCGGGAGCGCTGGACTGCCATTCTTTTCGAAATCATCTCAAAGAAAATGGCGCACGGAGAATCCGTGGCGTGGCAAACAAGGAAGGCCGGCGAAATGCCGGCCTTCCTTGTTTGCTGTTTGATGCTCTGCGCTCTATGTAGCGGAGCGCGCCTTGACCCCGATGACCGTGGCCGGAACCGTCGTGCCGCTGCCGGAGAATGTACAACCCTGATCCGTAGTGGGCGAGCAGGCCGGCAGATTGGGGCTGATCTGCTTCGTATCGGCTCCTGCCGGGTTGGTCGCAACCAGAGGCACGCTGATGAAGTGGATCATGTTGTCGCCCGCCGTGGAGACAAAGAAGATCTTATCGTCCGGGGTGAAGGCGCCTGCCAGCGGCGCAATGGGGGATGTGCCACCCGATTGCGTGGTCAGAGGAATATAGCCCAGAGTGTAAGGCGCGCTGCTGGTAGCCGGCAGGTAGTAAGGCAGTGTGGCGTTGCTGTTGGTTTCAGCCGCCGTGTAGGTAACGAACGCCAGGTTGGAGGCCGGCGAGGCGACCACCTGATTGATGGCAGTTGGACTCACTTCGCTGAGCGGTATCTCTGTCACCGTATGGGTCAGCGAAAGCGGCAAGAGCGCATCGCCGCTGCCCATCGGCAATTCATTGCCTTGGGAGTCCAGAGACAGGCAATTGAGCCTGGGAATTGTGATGTCGATGTCAGAAAGTGCAGCGCCGCTGCCGGTGACCGCCGCGCCCAGAATGTGCTGGCCATCGGTGGTGGCAACCTCCGTATCGCTCTGCACCGGAACGCTGGAGGAACTCTCGACGGTATCCGCGAGGGGATAGAAAACCATGCTGGCGTAGTCCTCAATCGTACCGCTGGGGCACCAAGTGTGAGCGACTGTGGGGTTGCCTCGCAGATAGGCGCCCACCGAGGGGATGGTGAGTGCCGGGGTTTGCACGGTGCCCGAAATGGCCACGTTCGCCGGCAATGCGCTCGTCGGCAAATAGGCCGCCGTGGGCGGCAGCACGCCTGGCGGCAACGAACTCGACAACGGGCTCGGCGGCAGCGCGTACGTTGTCCAGTTGGCCTGGTTGTAGACGTAAAGCGTGTCCGTGTGGCCGGTAATGCCTTCGGCCGCGTTGTTCAGCGCCGCATTGTCGGTGATGTAGAGCGTTTTGGAGTCCGGACTCCAGGCGGCGGCGTTACCCATGCCGCTAAAGGTCGAGGTGCTTCCTCCGCCGAGGCTGTAGATGTAGAAAAGCTGGCGCAACTGATCGTTGATGAGCATTTGTGAGTCGTTTGGCGATACGGCCAGCACCACGCCCGGAACACCGGTGTTCTCCGAGCTGAGCGCGTTGGTTGCAGTGCTGTATACCATCAGCTCCTGGGGAGAGCCGAAGAAAAGATTGTTGCCCAACCGGTCCATCAGCATCGAGTTCGGCACATACGGCAGACGCATAGGAGAACCAACCGAACCCGTAAGCAGATCAATGGACTCGAAATACTGCGACTGGCCGGGGGCTCCGAACCAGACGTAGTCGCTGGTCGTGCCGGGGGTGGTAATCGTGACCGAATTCGACGAAACGGACAGCCCTGTGCCATACAATCCGACTTCATTGATGGGAGACGGATTGCAGGTGTTCGGCTGGCAGATGGCATAGACCGACGCCACGCCGGGGAATGAGGTCGTAATGGCTCCGGTGGTGGTCACGGAGATGTCCATCGGATCGGTCGACTGGTAGTCCAGAGTCAGGCCGGTGATGGGATTTCCTTTGGTGTCAATGACCGTGGTGACCAGATTCTGCGTTTCTCCCTGGCTGATCGTGCCGGAGGTCTCGTTGTTGGCCAGAGCCAGCGAAATCGATTTCGGCGGGCAGGTCGAGAAATAACCGGCCGACGATCCCGATCCGGCAACCGAGGCCGTGATGGCGGTGGTGCCCGGCTGTTCCGCGGTGATCGTTACCTGGTTGGTGGTGGTGTCGGTGAGAATGGCAGCGACTGAAGAACTGCCCACCGCGTAGGAGAGAGTTCCGATCGACGAGGTGCAGTTGGGAACCGGTGTCATGGTCGTCGAGATGGTTGCGGTTCCTGAGCATGTTGCCGTGCCATCCGACAGCCTGGCTGTCGTAGGAGCCGATAATGCGCCCGTGCCGCCTGCCGTGATGGTCAGCGGGGTCCCGCTGGCAATCGCGTTGCTGTCGGTTAAAGCTACCGTCGCGGTCGCGTCGTTAACGCCGTTATTGAAGCTGGTTAAAGTGCAGGTCTGACCTGCTGTTCCTGCGATTGAGCCCGACACCGAGGTAAATGTTCCGCTGGCGATAATGTCGGGCGTGATGGCGGGCATGGGGCAGGAGCTGTTGGCGCTGGTAACCGAAGAGGGCGCGCAAAGCAGAACCTGCTGGTTGTTGCTGCCCGCATAACATGCCTGCGCGTCCAGCGTGGCCTGGGAGTTCTGTGAGTAGCACTGCTCGGCCACTCCGGACAGCGGCGAAGTGACAAGGTTGACCGAGGTCACCTGGGGATGCACATACACCGTCACAGGATTTGAGGTCACCTGCTGGGCCGAGACCGTGATAAAAGCCGTGGCATAGGGAAGGCCGCCCGTCGAGGGCAGCGGGTCCGGCGGGCTGCAAACGGTGTAATCGGCAATGCCTCCGCCTGTATTCCGGTTCCACGTGCCAGCGCAGATCATGCCGCCGGGCGAGATGTCCACCAGCTTGCTGTTAGAGGTGCCATACGTGTAGGTGAGGACATTGGCCGAAGTGTTCTTGCATGTAATAGCCGAAGGCGCGCTCACTCTGCGCGTCTGTCCGTAGGCAATGGAGATGCCCGTGGTCGCAGGCGGCAGCGTGATCGCGGATACATCCGTGATCTTCATCCCGTAACCCGCGCCATTGCAATACTTCTCGTTCGGGTTGCGCGTGCAGCCGGAGATCGAAACCCCGGCTGGAATAGCCAGAGTCAACAAGCAAACAAGCGTCAAAAACCGCCGCATGAATCCTCCCCGCCCCGCTTTGTCAAACCGCGGAACGGTCTCTCCCGATAACGTCGGAAAACTTGGTTTACAAGCAAACTTTTTCTTTGCCGCCGCCCGCTTTGGGCCGGTCCTTTGAGCCTTTTTCTTCGCGAAAAACGCTCTTATACGGCTCCAAAAGACTGCGGAAACGAAAAAACACTCTCCAGGACGGTCCGCCAACACTCCCTCTCACCGGCGAAACCCGCTCAAATGAGCGGCTTCTGGCGCCGCGCTCTTGCCTGCAGCCGGTTGACGGGACGCGCCATCGAAACTCCTAGAAAAGTGTATCAGGACGGGGGGCTCCCCGGCACGAAGTCCAGCCCGGCTTGTTCCCCGCTCCCGCTTCTTTCATAGACTCTTCCAGCGCCGGATGGCGAGCAGGCACGCCGTCACGGCCTGGCTGGCAGGCAAAACCAGGCATTCGACGGCCCTTCCGCCACCCTCCGCGGTCCGCTTTTTCGCACGCCACAGAACCGTCAGCCATAGCCACGGCGCGGGGAAGCGCTTTCATCAAAATTTCATCAGAACAGGTTGACACCTTATTGGCACTTCGGGAGACTTGAAATCGGGTGAAGCGGTTCCCCCAGGCGGATTCTCTGAATCAGGGCGGAGTCCGTGAAACGCGCCGCTCGGAGTTTTTGTGCTCCATGCGCCTTCGCATGACTCGACTCGAGGGCTCAGACAAACCAGAAGCCGGGATGGCTGCCTCGGAGGTTTTCCTGCCGCGGCGCCGGCGAAGTTTGGGGCAAACAGGGCGCGGCCGGCCTGAAAGAGTAGGGATCGGGTTTTCTCGCCGGAGCCTGAATCGTTTCGCTCCCGGCGAACATCGTTCAAAGAGGCAGCCGAAGCACTGGAGCCTTTATGAGTTTGCTTGGAAAATGCGTTGCAGCGAATCGTACCTCTGCTGGCCGGGACAGGAGCTTGCATTCGTCCAGGCCAGAGCGCAAAGCCGATCGAGACGGCAGTTCCGGGGCCAAGCCGGATGACTTGATAACGAAACGGAACACGTTTGCCGAAGACTTCATGCTGGAACATTCTTGCGCCGGCGTGTATATTGCCTTGATTTCGGTTCCAGGCGGTTCCGGAGCCTCGTCCCAGAAATCACAGGAGTCATCCGAGTCTTTCGGATTTCCTTCATGAGGCGTCATGCCGTGAATCGCCGCAGGCCTGGCGGAGGGCCGGAGGAGGCAGAGATGGGTTGCCCAATCTGCAAGAACCTGGAGCAGGCTTATGAAGCCTTGCTCAGCGAATACAACGAGGCTCGTTCCTCGGCAGGTTATCAAGTCAGCAGGAGGCTTGCGGCTGAGAAGAAGGTCGATATGGAGCGCGCCCGCTACGAACTGGAGGAGCACCGGTCTGGTTGTGTATCAGACGCCGGGGTCTCCGCACAGTCGCCGGAACAGGTCCCCTCAAAGAGCCGGGGACGAGTGGCGGCATAGGGCTCTGACCGTTTGATTTTGTACCATTCTCCGTGCCCCATCCATTTCACGCTTTTTGTGAAATGGGTGGGAAACCACGAACCCGCAAGGTACGAAATGATGTTTCAGAGAACTAGTTCAGAGGGGTGCTCCAGTTTGAGCTTGACGAGCGCCCAGCGCGCCGCCACTCGCAGCCCCTCGTCCGCGGCATCGGCCCACTCCTCGATCAAGGGCGCGAACCGGCCCAGTCCGCTGTTGCCCATGGCAATGGCGGTATTGCGTTTGAGTCCTGCAAAGCCGGTCCTGCGCACTGGCGAGCCATTGAACTCGCGCTCGAACTCCGCAACGTCTATCGCCGCCAGCCATTCGAGCGCCGGATTCACCAACTCCGGCCGCGGCTGCAACTCCGGGTCCGCGCCCATGAGAGCCTTGCGGTTCCAGGGACAAACGTCCTGGCAGATGTCGCAGCCGAAGACCTGCCGCCCCGCCTTCTCCATCAATTCCGGCGCAATCGCTCCCCTGCGCTCGATGGTCAGGTATGCGATGCAGCGCGAGGCATCCATTTGATGGGGCGCAATCAGCGCGCCGGTGGGGCAGGCCTCCACGCATCGCCGGCAGCTTCCGCAGCGGTTGGACTGCGTGAGCGCCTTTTCCTCTTGTGTCTCAAGGGAAGTCAGCAACACGGCCAGGAACCCAAACGACCCCAGCCTTGGATGAATCAGGCAGGTGTTCTTTCCCGTCCAGCCCAACCCCGCCGCCGCAGCCAGCTCCCGCTCGGCCAGCGGTCCTGTGTCAACGAAGGCCCGCGCCTCAAATGGGCCGAACTCCGCGTGCAGCCGAGCCTCCACGGCCTTCAACTGCTTGAGGAGCACCTTGTGATAATCGCTTGGCAGCCGCGCGCCTTGCGCATCCACTTTGCCGGACCAGGCGTAGCGCGCAATCCATCCCGCTCCTTCGGCGGCTGGCTCGGTCGAGCGCGGCTGCGGGCTGTTGTAGCTGGCCCAGCAGACCACAGCGGAGCGCGCCCAGGGGAAGGGAATCCCGACGCGCGACCGCAGCAGACGCCCAGTCTCGTCCGTCCGCTTCAGGTAATCCATGGTTCCAGCGCGGCCGCTCCGCACCCACTCCTCGAAGCGCGCCGCGTCCCGCTCCTGATTCGGGTAGGGAAGCGCGGCCAGCCCGGCCTCGGTGAAGCCTGCCTCCTGCGCCCGGGCGCGCGCAAGCTCCCTCGAAAGGCAGCCGGGCAGAGCGTGCGCCTGGCTGGTCGCGGGATTCAAAAGCGGCTTGGGCCGAGCGCTGTCCATGGAACTGCTGCCACCCCTGTTTGCGTATTGAATTTCAGCGTGTTCATCTGCGGACACTCACAAGCGGAAATGAACACGCGGAGCCGCAATACGAAATCTGGAAATGCCTCTAACCCCTTCGATTTGAGCATATTCCTTCTTCTGCGGTTTGGCCGCCCCCGTGCTAATCAAGGTAAGCGTGGGGCAAGCGAGGGAAACAGGCAAGCCGCACAGTGGATTTCCAAGGAGTTTTCAGATGAGCATCACGATATCGAACCCGAGGGGCATGAGAAAAGTCTCCGGCGGCGAATTGACCGAGCTGATCCGGGGCAATGAACAGAGCTTGCTGGAGAAACTCACCCCGCTGGTCCGCCAGCGCAGCGTGACACTCGACCTGGGCCGGGTGCGGCGCATCGACGCGGGCGGCGTTACAGCGCTCGTCTCGCTTTACGAGAGCGCCCGCGAGGCCGGGCACCGCTTCACCGTCACAAATCTCTCGCCACATGTGGCGGAGATTCTGAGACTGGTAGGCTTGAAGCATATTCTTCTGTCCCACGTCGTGGCCAAAAAATCGCATTTCGGCATGTCCTGTGAACGTCCCGCCGCGCGCAAGTACCCGTCACGGCTCCTGATTCCCGCCTGACCTCGGTTTTTGTCCCATAATGCGAATTTATGTGCGCAAAAATGAAACGCCATTCAGACGCAGAGCGAATCGGATGTGACCCCCGGCACAGGCAATCGTATCCCTGGGGAGTTATTCGTAATTGCGGTAAAACAATACCGCGCAGCGCTCCCCGATGTCTGGATGACCCGCACGTACTCAGCCTGAAAATTGCATTTACATTTGATGCGCTGAGCCTTCGTCCTGCCACCTCCCCTTGCGGACCGCACTCGCGGAATCCAAAGATGGAGGCTGTATCCCATGACGCAGGGCGCTATGGACAAGTCATCTGCTCGCAAGGCAGATTCAACGGAAACCAAACACGTGTATTTCTTTGGCGGCGGCAAGGCCGAAGGCCATGGAAAGATGAAAGACGTGTTGGGTGGTAAAGGCGCCGGGCTGGCCGAGATGACCAACGCCGGATTGCCGGTCCCCCCAGGATTCACGATTCAGACTGAGGCTTGTCGCGAGTTCATGCGCGGCGCGCTCGATCCCGCAGCCGACAAGGAAATGTATGCCGCTCTGGAACGGCTGGAGAAGCTGCAGGGACAGCAACTGGGCAAGGGCGAAAATCCCCTGCTGGTCAGTGTCCGCTCCGGCGCCAAGTTCTCCATGCCCGGCATGATGGACACCATTCTCAACCTCGGCCTCAACGATGAGGCTGTGGAAGCGCTGGCCAAGCGCAGCAACAACCCCCGTTTTGCCTATGACTCTTACCGCCGCTTGATCCAGATGTTCGGCGACGTGGTGCTGGAGATGGGCAAGAAGGGCTTCGAGCATATCTTCGACGGCGTCAAGAAGCGCGCCAAGGTCAAGTTCGACTACGAACTGCAGCCTGATGCCTTGAAGGAAATCATCGTCGAGTACAAGAAGCTCATCCTCAAGGTGACCGGCAAGGCGTTTCCGCAGGACCCGCAGGAGCAGTTGGTTGCGGCCCGCGATGCCGTTTTCAGGAGCTGGATGAACGAGCGCGCCAAGACCTATCGGCGCATCAACCGCATCGACGACTGGCTGGGCACAGCGGTCAACGTGCAGTGCATGGTCTTCGGCAACCTGGGCGAGAACTCCGGCACCGGCGTTGGCTTTACGCGCAATCCGGCCACCGGCGAGCACGTCTTCTTTGGCGAGTATCTGATGAACGCGCAGGGCGAGGATGTGGTTTCCGGCGTTCGCACGCCGCTGCCGATCAGCGAGCTGGAACGCGCCATGCCCCTGGTCTATGAGCAGTTGCGCTCCATCACCGCCAAGATGGAAAAGCACTATCGCGACATGCAGGACTTCGAGTTCACCATTCAGGATGGCAAGCTCTACATGCTGCAGACCCGCAACGCCAAGCGCACCGGTCTGGCTGCCGTCCGCATCGCGATTGACATGGTTCGCGAAGGACTCATCACGCAGGACGAAGCCGTTCTCCGCGTCGAGCCCAATCAGTTGTATGACTTCCTGGTTCCCCGCCTGATCGAAAAGGGCGAGAAGATTGAAGTGCTGGCCACCGGCCTGCCGGCTTCGCCCGGCGCGGCTGTGGGACAGATCGTCTTCACCGCGGAAGAAGCAGTCAAGGTTCACGCCAAGGGCACCTACAAGAACATCGTTCTGGTCCGTGGCGAAACCACGCCTGAGGACATCGCCGGCATGGAAGTTGCCGACGGCATTCTCACCTCGCGTGGCGGCATGACCTCCCACGCCGCCGTTGTTACCCGCGGCATGGGCAAGTGCTGCGTGGCCGGCGCCGGCGATTGCGTCGTCGATGCGGATGCCAAGCAACTGCGCGTCAAGGGCCACACCTACAAGCAAGGCGACTGGATTTCTCTGGACGGCACCACCGGACGCGTCATCGCGGGTCAGCTCAAGACCCTGGATGCGCAGCCCGACGATCCCGATCTGGTTAAGTTCATGAGCTGGGTCGATCCGCTCCGCCGCCTCCAGGTTCGCGCCAACGCCGACATTCCACGCGACGCCAAGAATGCTCGCCTGTTCGGCGCACAGGGCATCGGCCTCTGCCGCACCGAGCACATGTTCTTTGCTGAAGACCGCATCGAGCACATGCGCACCATGATCCTGGCCGACAACGAGAAGGATCGCCGCGCAGCCCTCAAGAAGCTCCTGCCCATGCAGCGCGCCGACTTTGTCGGTCTCTTCAAGGCCATGGAGTCGCTGCCGGTGACCATCCGCACGATCGATCCGCCGCTGCACGAGTTCCTGCCCAAGCGCGAGGATCTGATGGTGGAAATCCAGCACCTGGAAGACACCAAGCCCCGCTCGCCCAAGCTCAAGGAACTGCGCACGCTGCTGGCGCGGGTCGAGGAACTGCACGAGCAGAACCCGATGCTCGGACTGCGTGGATGCCGCCTCGGCATTACCTTCCCGGAGATCACCGAGATGCAGGCGCGCGCCATCCTCGAAGCTGCCGTCTCCATCAAGAGCAAGGGCGGCGATCCGCATCCCGAGATCATGATTCCGCTCGTCGGGTCAGTCGAGGAAATGCGCAACCAGACCGCCATCGTGCGCCGCGTCGCCGCGGAAGTCTTCAAGGAAAAGGGCGTCACGGTCGATTACAAGGTGGGCACCATGATCGAACTGCCGCGCGCGGCCCTCATCGCCGACCAGATCGCCGAAGAGGCTGAGTTCTTCAGCTTCGGCACCAACGATCTGACGCAGACCACCTTCGGCATCAGCCGCGACGACATCAACCAGTTCCTGCCGGCCTACATGAAGGCGGGCATCTTCAAGCAGGATCCCTTCGCCACTCTTGATCAGGCGGGCGTCGGGCAACTGGTGAAGATGGGCACGGCCAAGGGACGCAACACGCGGCCCGATCTGCATGTCGGCATCTGCGGCGAGCATGGCGGCGATCCAGAGTCCGTCAAGTTCTGCCACAAGGTCGGCCTCAACTACGTCTCCTGCTCGCCCTTCCGTCTGCTGACGGCAAGGCTGGCGGCTGCGCAAGCGGCCCTCGAGGAGAAGCTGACCGGACCGAACATTCACTCCAACGCATAACCGGCCTTGCCGGTCTTAACCGCGAAGGGCGCAGCCAACAGGCCGCGCCCTTCGCGCGTCTGGCCCAGAATATTCGGCAAACTTGGAGCTCATAATCGCTTGGCTTTGCTGTATCGTAGGTGAAAAGCTCCAGGGAGGTTCTTGTCCGTGGCCATGCACGATCTGATGGGTGGGTTCAGGCAGATTCCCTGGGGATTCTGGCTTGTTCTCGCTTTTTTGCCTGTTGCTGTGTTTCAAGTGAATTGAGGATTGAATGACCGAGAAGCCCTATCGCCCGCAGGAAGACATCAGGACCCTGATGCAGCAGTACAACCAGCAGGTCAAGGAATCTGCTGAGCTTCCTGACCCGGAGACGCGCCTGCTGCGCGCGCGGCTGGTCTTTGAAGAAGCTCTCGAATTCGTCAAGGGATGCGGTTGCACGGTCACGATGACCATTGCCGGCTTGCACGGCGAAGAGGAAACAGCGGTCATCGACGACATCGCTGTCGTGCCCGACTCCAACCGCGCGCCTGACTTCGTTGAATACGTGGACGGCTGCATCGACCAGCTTGTTGTCACTTACGGGGCGCTGAACGCCGCCGGTGTGAAGGTCCAGCCTGCGTGGGATGAGGTGCAGCGCAGCAACATGAGCAAAGCCTGGCCGCATTGCAGCGTTTGCGACGCGGTTCTTGCGCGGGGCGCTGACCTGGAGTTCGTTCATCCGGAAGACGCCAACGCCCATGATGGCGATTGGAAACCCGTTCTGAAGATTCATAAGCGCCCGGACGGCAAGGTCATCAAGTCGCCGACCTATTTTCCCGCCAATATCAGGCGCGTGATTGAGGAGCAGGCAAACGGGTAATCAGGCCCGTAGATGAGCAGCAAGGGAAACGAAAGCTCATCGTGCGCTGATTTGCGGGCTTTATCGGCGCTCTTCGGATGCGCTCAGAGCAAGCTACAGCATTTTATTGATCCGGCCCTTTGTATTGCAATACTGCTTGGGTGCCCCACCCTTGCCGCGCATCTGTTTTTGCGGCAAGGGCGGGAGACCACAAAATGTCCATGCGAGCGAATAGCGAGCGGCTGGCCGCACCGCAGGTGCCTCCCGGAGGGAGGCAGCGAAAATAGTCCCGGATGGAGCGCAGCGCAATCCGGGGAATGCCCCCAATCAAAATCATGCGCCCCGTAGGGGCGCTGCGAATGAGCTGAGTTCCTTATCCTGCGCCCTCGGCGAAAAGGCGGGAGACCACAAAAGTCCATGCGAGCGAATAGCGAGCGGCTGGCCGCACCGCAGGTGCTTGCAGATTATTTCCTTGCTTCGTCGCACAATGATCTTGGAAGTCTTCCTGCCGCCTTTCAGCCGGAAGCTGCCAACAGAGGCCGAAACGTCCCGTAACTCCTTATCCTGGACGATTTTGCAGGCAACTCCTTTGTTATGACTATTTTGCAGCGCAACCATACCTGTAAGCTCAAGAAAACAAGGAATTTGTTTACAAAATACGGGTGGGGGGGTAGCCAGGAATAGGATGCAGCTACGCCTTCGGAACAGGCCATGGCGCCGGAGGGGCAGCGCAATCCCTAATGCCGGTTTCCAGGGAATTCTGCAACCGGCTCGGTAGTCCTGAAATGTTCTGAAAACCGCGGCCTTTCAGAGCATCAATATGTGCAAAGATCGCCTCAGCCGTGGTCAAAGAATCCGCTCAGAACATATCCGGAATGGTATGAAAGGCAATGCGCGTGGGCGCGGCCTTGTAGGCTTCCAGCATGGTGGCCGGGGCCAGCGTGCTGAGGCCGTACTTGTTGTTCAGCGCGTCCATGGCCGCCTGCAGGCGCGCCCGGCTCTCCGCCTCCTCCGTCGCGTCAAACAGGTTCAGCGTGTGCAGCCGGCCGGGCACCAGGCCGCTCAGTTGCACGCCGATGAAGTACGGGTGCTCGAAGTCCCGGCCGGCCGGGCGCGACTCCCATAGGCGGCGCAGCGCCGCGATCAGCGTCTGGTCGTCCTGGCACTCGCTCAGCTTGAGTTCGCCCTTCCATCCCCGCGTGGGCACGCCGAAGCGGCTTGTCGGCGCCTGCTGGCCGCGCGGAACCGCAAAACCGATGGCCAGCCGGATGCCGCCGGCCCAAAGCTCTGCCGCGCGCAGCCGCAGCGCCGCCTTGTGCAGCAGCTTGTGCGCCACCGCCCAGGCCTTTTCCGGCGTGCGCATATCAGGCGCGAGAACGTGCTGGTGGCTGAGCGACTTCAGATGCTCGGGCTCGCCCATCTCGAAGTCCTCGCCCTTGAGCCAGTGCCAAAGCCGCTCGCCCTCGACCGAGCCCCAGAGCTCGCCCGCCTGCTCGCGGCTGAGCGCCAGCAGTTGCTCCATCGTCCGGATGCCCTTCTCGTTCAGCCGTTTTTCCGTGCGCGCGCCGATGCCCGGCAGATCGCGCAGCGTGAGCAGCCGCAGCGCCTCGGGCAAAATGTCGAGGGGCAGCGCCACCAGGCCGTCTGGCTTTTCCATGTCGCTGGCCACTTTGGCCAGATAGCGGTTGGTGGCGAGGCCAACCGAGCTGCGAATCATGGGGCCGACCCGCTCCAAAATGCGCCGCTTCACCTTCCGGCCAAGTTCCATGGCCGCCAGCAGCGGCCGCTCCCGGCCCATGAGCCGGCAGCCCATCTCGTCGATGGAGAGCACCGCCGTCACCGGCAGGCAGCTCTCCACGGCTTCCACGATGCGGTGGTGATACTCGACGTAGAGCTGGTGCCGCGCCTCGACCAGCGCGATGCCGGGGCACAACCGTTTGGCGTCAGCCACCACGGTTCCGGTCTTGACGCCGAGGGCCTTGGCCTCGTAACTGGCCGCCAGGCAACAGGTTGTGTCGGCCATCATGGGCACAATCGCCACCGGACGGCCGCGCAGCTCGGGGCGGACGTCCTGCTCCACCGAGGCAAAAAAGGAGTTCATGTCCACGAAGAGCCAATTCAGACAGGGGCCGCTCTCCGGCTTCAATGCAGGCTCCTGCGCGGCGGGCTCCGGCTGCTGCTGCAGGCTCTGGAGCTCTTCCGGCCACTCCTCGGCGGAAGGGTCCGGCGCCGAATTGGAACTCATTACCATGGCGTCATAAGTTTCGCCTTTTATTCTCTACTTAGCAAGCAAAAAATGGCCGATAATCATTTCGTTGCGCAAGTAGCTTTTTTCCCAAGCGTGCTTCCGGAGAAGCTCGGGCAGCGTCTAATTGAGTGGTGAGGTTCTTGGAATCTGTTGATCCCGGTGACTGACGATGAATAGCCTGATTCAGTGGTTTGAATCCGACGGTAACGCTCTTGCCATTCTGGTTGCGCTGGGCGTGGCTGTCCTGTTTGTCTGCGGTCTGGAGTGCATGACCTGTCCCAGCCGCGACAAGGACGACCTCTTCCGCCACCACGCGCTGTAGAGCCGGAGGGCTCCAGCTCTCAGCGGACAACTGTGCTCACTGCCCCGCTCCGGCGGCAGCCGACGGTTTCAAATACTCCTCAAAGTGCGCCAGAATGCGATTGTATAAATGCGTCCGCACATCCGCGCCGACGATGGAGTGCGTCTTGCGCGGATAAATCTGCAGGTCGTATGGAATCCCCGCCTCAATCAGCTTCTGCACATATTGCACCGTGTTCTCGATGTGCACATTATCGTCGCCCGTGCCATGCGCCACGAGCAGCCGCCCCTTCAGGCTGGCCGCCGAGTTGACCACCGAGAAATCCTTGTAACCCGCGGCGAACTCGGCTGGCTCGCTCATGTAGCGCTCAGTATAAATCGAGTCATAGTCGCGCCAGTCGGTCACCGGAGCCACGGAAACTCCGGCGCGGAAGCGGTCCGAGTGCGACATGGCATAGAGCGTGAAAGTGCCGCCCCAGCTCCATCCCCACCAGCCCAGGCGCTTGGGGTCCAGTTGCGGATACTGCGCCAGCGCCGCGTCCACCACGGTCAACTGATCTTCCAGTTGCACCGGGCCGAAGTCGTGATAAGCCGCCTGGGCAAATGCGCGGCCCCGCCCGCCCATGCCGCGATTGTCTGTGTGCAGCACAGCGAATCCATGCTGGGTCAGCAGCTCGTCGAAGAGCAGTTCGTTGCCCCATTTGTTGATGACCGTGGGCTCGCCGGGCCCTCCATAGGGATTCACAATCAGCGGCGCGCTCGCCGCGGTTTTGCCTTCCGGCAGCAGCAGAGTGGCATAGAGCATCGTCCCGTCGTGGGCCTTCACATTCAGCGGCAGCGGCGCATGAAGATGGTAGGGCTTCAGCGCCGGCGCCTTCCAGAACACGGAGCACTTTTCCGCCTCCGGACACAGCCAGAGCGACGGAGGCGTCATGATCGACGATTGCTTGTCCACGAATGCCGTGCCGGTAGGCGCGAAGTTGCCCTCATGGGAGCCGGCTCCCGCGCTCAACTGCTTCCGCACACCTTTGAAGCTGGCCTGCCACACCTGCTGCTCCCGCGCGCTTCCCTCGTTCGACGCGTAGTCAACGAACTTGCCCGCGGTATCCACGCGCAGCACGTCGCTCACTTCGAAGTCGCCCTGAGTCAGTTGCCGTTCCAGTTTCGCCGCCGCATGAGCCGTGTCGGCCTCGTCGTAGCTGTAGAGATAGAGATGGTTGTGGCCGTCGGCCCAGTTCGCCAGCACGATGCTGCCGTCGCCCACAAAGACGTCGTACTTTTCGTCGAAGAACTTATCGTCTTCCAGTTGCAGCACCGCGTGCGCCTGGCCCGTCCGGGCGTCGGCAAAGTATAGGTCGCGATGCTTCTGGTCGCGGGTCAGCGTCTCGATCCACAGCGTACCGGCGTCCACCCAGCCGAAGCGCGGAATGTAATCCTGGCCCGCGCGAATCGGCAGCGTAACCCAAACCGTTTTGCCGCCCTCGGCGCTCACCACGCCTACGCGCACCGCGGGGTTGGAGTCGCCGGGCTGCGGATAGCTCTGCGCCTCCACCTTCGCGTGCGTGGGAATCCAGTCGGTAATCGGATACTGCGGCACCGCGGCTTCGTTCATTTCCAGATAGGCCAGGCTCTTCGAGTCCGGCGACCACGAATAGTTGCTGCGCGCTTCCAGTTCTTCCAGGTAGATCCAGTCCACTTCGCCGTTGAGCGTCTCCGCATTGGGCGCAGGAGCCACCATGGTCACGGGCCTTCCCGGCTCTTTCAGCCGCACGACCGCCAGTCCATGATCGCGCAGGAAAGAGATGGATTCGCCGTCCGGCGAGAAGCTGGGATCGTCGCCTGAGGCCGCCCCTGTCGCGCCAACTTCCACGCTCGCGCCGTTGCGCAGGTCATAGAGCCACAGCCAGCCGTTTCTGTCGAAGAGCAAATGCGCCGAATCCGGAGCCCACAGGTAGCTGGGCTGTTTGTAGCGCGTGCGATGGTCGCGGTCGGTCTCTGTGTCTTTCCCCTCGGTCATGGAAGCCAGCGCGGCGCGGCTCACCAGCACATGCGCCTTGCCCGTCGCGGGGTCCATGTCCATCAGCTCGCCGTCATCCATATAAGTCAGGTGCTTCGCGTCCGGCGACCAGTTCACCTCGTCGGGCGGATGCCCAATCAGCGGCCCATGCGCGAAGATCGCCTCGACGGTCAGAGGCTTCTGCGCCGCCTGCCCGGCCAGGGGAAGAGTTGCAAGTGAAAGGGCAACGAAACTGAAGAGCAACAGGGCGGTTCTGCGTGTCAAGATAAACTCCTCCAGGAGCGGAGCACGGCCATTGCCTTGCAGGCTGCGCGAAAAAGAATGGGCGTCCACCCTGAAGTTTAAACCAGCGCGCGTGCGCGGATCCGGGAGGGATGTCCAGAGACAATGCGTAAAGCATCTCTTGGAACTGAACAAAGCGGGACTTGGGGCACCCGGATTCAAAGGATCAATCACAAGATCACGGCCAGTGCGGTGAATCTAAAGTTTGTTGAAGAACAACCGCAGGTCCTTCGACTCCGTTTGCCGCAAAAAACGCGGCAAACTCCGCTCAGGATAACAGTTCATTTCTTATGTGAACTTCTGAGACAGGACACCAGATACTTATTGAATCAACCGGGAACATTCAATGGGTTACCGCATTGAGGCTACCAGTGGTGATAGTATTTCCTGCCGGGAGGATTTTTCCAAATGTCTCGTGCTCTAGCTTGCTGTGTTGCCCTGATAGGTCTCGCCGCGCCGCTGCTGGCGCAAACCGCGTCGCCGGACGCGAACACTTCCACGCCCTCGCTGCGAATCAACAGCCGGGCCGTGCTGGTGGATGTGATTGTGACGGATCGCAACGGAAAGCCGGTCACCGGGCTGAAGAAGGATGCCTTCACGGTGACGGAGCAAGGCAAGCCGCAGGCCATCAGCTTTTTTGAAGAGCATACGGGAGCGCCGGCGGCCGCGCCGATAGAGATGCCGAAGTTTCCGCCCGACGTCTTCTCGAATTTCTCGCCCTTTCCGCAGCCG
>Ga0255355_1000050_pt1 | contig 72738 bp, 45 predicted proteins | sample HBST75metaG_FD_189943 | JGI IMG/M metagenome (GOLD analysis project Ga0255355, IMG submission 189943) | Peat soil microbial communities from Stordalen Mire, Sweden - H.B.S.T75 | ecosystem: Environmental > Terrestrial > Soil > Wetlands > Peat | place: Sweden: Norrbotten County, Stordalen Mire...
GTTCACCTACGTCGATCCTAAACAGCTCTTGGCCTGCGGCCACCCCATTCTGCAGGCCGGGCAGGTTTCGCTGCCGATGACCACGGCCGAGGTGGTGGCCACGCTGGCATCGCCCTTGAACGCCTTCAAGATTGTGAACACCGGGGCGACGATCGGGGCGTTCAACGAGGACCGGGACGCGGCGATTCGCGGGGTCTTCGGGGCCGAGGCGCGGATGATTCCGGTGCACGTTGCGGTGCATGGGCAGGGCAAGCCGAGAAAGCTGAATGTGGAGATTGTCGACCTGCCCTCCCTGACGCCGATGGCGGTGCTGGTGGCGGTTTACCAGGGCCTGCTGCAAAGCAATGAAAGCACCGACGAGACCAGCTATCACGTAACCGGCAGCATCAGCCTGGACGGGTACCCGCCGGCGCCGCTGGACGTGTGGGCCCCGGCCGGTGAAGGGACGGGCGCGCCGATGTCGGCGGCTTTCGCGACCGAGGACCGGTTCTTGCGGCTCTATGCCAACGGCAGCCGGCAAGGAGCAGTGCGGGAGGTGAACCTGGAGGTGGAAGCCATTCCTCGCCGGGTTGGGGTGGAGTTGGCAGGAGCGCGGCTGGTTTCAGGCGATATTGTGCACGCCGGCGACACCGTGATGGTGGAAGCCTCCCTGCGCCCGTGGCGGCAACCGGCGCATAATGTCCGGATTCCGGTGCGAATTCCGGCTCGATTGGGGCCTGGCAACCTGCGGCTGCTCATTTCCGACGCCGGAACGCTGGACCGCACCCTGGACCAGCCGCGCTTTCAAACTCACTCCACCGGCCTGGAGACGGCGATTGCCGCGGCGCGAGGGCAACATGCGGGGGATCGCGTGTATGTGAGCCTGCTGGCGCCAGAAACCCAGGCAGGGATGGAGGGGCAGACGCTGACCGGGCTGCCGCTTTCCATGGGCAACGCGCTGGAATCCAGGCGCGCCACGCAGGATGCAAGCCTGAACGGCGAGTCGGTGGAACTGGCGGGTGAGGCGCCGGCCGAAGGCTTCCTCGTGGGTTTTGCGGTACTGAACCTGCGCATAGAGGCGGGAGGCGGTTTAGACTAGGAGCGGGGGAGTACACTTTTCTCCAATTTGCGTTAGGCGCCTTTGCGCGTTGGCACGCCTTGTTGCCTTCCCCAGCGAGGATTCAGAGATAGTTATGGACCAAATTCAAGGACTTGCAGCTCATGCGGCAGGGGCAGAACTGTTGCCCTTCAAGTACGACCCGGGCACGTTGGGACCGCATGACGTAGAGATTGCGATCACCCACTGCGGAATCTGCCACAGCGACCTTCACCTGATCGCCAACGACTGGGGAATCAGCCAGTATCCGTTTATTCCGGGTCATGAAATCGTGGGCAGCGTGGCGGCGACGGGGGCCGAAGTGAAGTCGCTCCAGGTAGGCCAGCGCGTGGGTCTGGGCTGGCAGTCGAACTCCTGCGGCGTGTGCGAGTGGTGCACACGGGGCATGGAGAACCTCTGCCTGGCCGCGGAAGGAACCTGCGTTCACCGGCACGGCGGCTATGCCGACCGGGTGCGGGCCAATGCGCGCTTCGTGATTCCGATTCCCGACTCTCTGGACAGCGAGCACACGGCGCCGTTGCTGTGCGCCGGCATCACGGTTTACAACCCGCTGCGGACGCACGGGATCAACCCCTCCTCGCGCGTGGGCATTGTGGGCATCGGCGGGCTGGGACATCTGGCCATCCAGTTTGCGCGCGTCTTCGGCGCGGAAGTGACGGCGTTTTCCACCTCGGCGGCCAAGGAAGAAGAAGCCAGGGCGCTGGGCGCGAGTCACTTTGTGAACGCCCGCGAGTCGAAGGCGCTGAAGGAAGTGGCCGGCACCATGGATTTTGTGCTGAGCACCATCAATGCCGACCAGGACTGGGGCGTCTACGTGCAGACGCTGCGGCCCACCGGGACGCTTTGTTTTGTGGGAGTTCCGCCGTCGCCGATCAGCCTCCATGCGTTTCCGCTGATCTCCGGGCTGCGGTCGATTACCGGCAACCCGACGGGCAGTCCTTACCGGCTGAAGGAGATGCTGGACGTGGCGGCGCGGCACGGAATCAAGGCAACCACGGAGTGCTTCCCCATGGCCAAGGCCAATACGGCCATCGAGAAGGTGAAGAAGAACAAGGTCCGCTATCGCGCAGTGCTGGCGAACTAAGGAAGTAGGAAACTCCAACTTCTTTGCCTGAACCCAAGTGAAGATAGACTCTAAAGGGCCGATTTGGCGGGGAGAACCCGGCAAATCGGCCTTTTCCGGTGCTGGATAAATCTTTCTCGCGCGCAACCGCAACTAAAGCGGTAGAACACTGTTTGACAGTACAGAAGCCGGTTGGGAACAGAAACCCAGGACCCGGCAGTGCTGAAGACGGAGGTGGTCTCCGTTCCCCCAGTCGGCAATAACGCGACAGGGCAGCACGAGGAGGATGCGATGCGGAATATGCGCCTGGTTCTGTTAGCGGTATTGCTGGCTGTGCCATTTGCGGCAACGGCCAAGGCACAAGTAGCGGTGGGAGTCGGTGTGGGCCCGGCGATCGTTGATGCGCCTGAGGTTTATGCCGCCCCGGTGTGCGATTGGGGCTATTATCCCTACGCTCCCTATGCCTGCGCGCCCTACGGTTATTACGGACCGAATTGGTTTTATGGCGGCGTGTTCATCGGCGCCGGCCCATGGTTCCATCGCGGCTGGTACGGACGGGGCGGGTACGGCTTCCGCGGCGGATACGGTTATCGTGGCGGATACGGCTACGGCGGTCGCGCCGGATACGTGGGACGGGCTCCCTATGGCGGCGGATACGGTGGTGGCCCCCGGGTGGGCGCACCGCGTGGCTATGGCGGCGGAGTAGGCCGCGGATATGCCGGCGGCGGTGGTGCTGCACCGCGTGGCGGATACGGCGGCAGCGGCCACGTGGGTGGTGGCGGCTTTGGTGGCGGCGGTCATGCAGGTGGTGGTGGCGGCCATGGCGGCGGCGGACACCGGTAAATTGCGCGGCTTCTCCCAAAAGGCCCGTCTGCTTCGGCAGGCGGGCCTTTTTCGTTGCACTTATCTTTCTGCTCTATCCGTTCTCGACCAGCGTAGCGCGGGACTCGGAAAGGGCGACCAGTCGGTCGGCAATGTGCTCGGCGGCGCCGGGGTGGGCCTGGGTGCGGGCGGCGACGGCCATGGCGGCCAGCCGCTCCGGTTCGGTAAGCAGATCGGCAAGCGCACCGAACAGCTTGCCGGGAACGTCGAGATCCCATTCATTGAGCATCTGGGCTGCGCCGGCGTGGACCATCTCCTCGGCGTTGCGGAGTTGGTGGCTGTCAGCGGCGGCGGCAAAGGGAACCAGGAGGCTGGGCTTGCCGGCTGCCGCCAGTTCGGCCACCGTGGAGGCGCCGCTGCGGGCCATCACCAGGTGGGCGCGCGCAAAGCAGAAGGGCATGTCCTCGAGAAACGGACGCACCTGCCAGCGGCTGGGATCCGCGCCGCTTTCGGTGTAGGCCTGCAGGGTCTTGTCCAGGTGGCGCACTCCGCTCTGGTGGAGAACGGTGAGGCCCGGGACTCTGTCGAGCAGCGCCGGGATCACCTTGGGCAGATGGGTGTTGAAGAGGCGCGCACCCTGCGAACCGCCGAAGACGAGCAGGTGGGGCACTCCGGCGGGCGGTGGTTCAAGGGCGAAGAACTCGGGGCGCACCGGGATGCCGGTGACCTCGGCATTGCGAAACCACTGCATCGCCGCAGGAAAGTTCACCGCGGCGGCCTGGACCTTTTTGCCCACCAGGCGATTGGCCAGCCCCGGCATGGCGTTGGGCTCAAAGGCCATAGCCGGCACCTTGAGTTGCAGGGCGGCCGCCATGGCCGGACCGGAGGCGTAGCCGCCCACGCCGAAGACAACCTCGGGCTTGAACTCGCGGATCAGGCGGCGACAGGTCTGGATGGCGCGCGGCAGATCCAGGAGAGTGCGCAGGCGGGTGAGCAGGGAGACATTCTTGAGCTGGCCGACATCGACGAGGCGGAGATTGAAACCCGCATCGGGAACAAGGCGGCTCTCCATGCCCCGTGCGGTGCCGACAAAGAGCACCTCGGCATGATGGCGAGCTACCAGTTCGCGGGCTACGGCGAGGGCTGGGATGATATGACCGCCGGTGCCGCCACCAGCAATGAGAACGCGGAATTGCGCCACGTGGTTTCCTTTCGGTATGGGAAAAAGGGAGAGCCCGAAGGAAGAATGTGTCGGCAGCTCCGAGCAACGCCGTCCTCAAAATATTGTAACAAGGCTGGAATCTGGGCCATCGTGCAATGAGAGCCCCAACAGGGCGTCAGTCGGCCTTTTTGGTGATGTTCAGCAGAATGCCGACCGAAGCCAGGGTGGTAAAAAGCGAGGTTCCGCCATAGGAGATGAGGGGCAGCGGAATGCCCTTGGTGGGAACCAGGGAAAGCACCACGCTGATATTGAAGAAGGCCTGCAGAACGACGGTGGTGGTGATGCCGAAGGCCGCCATGCGGGCGAAGGGATCCTTGCAGCGGAAGGCGGCGCGCAGGCCGCGCACCCCGAAGACGACAAAGAGCAGCAGGATGCAGATGGAGCCGATAAAGCCCAGTTCCTCGGAGATGTTGGCAAAGATGAAGTCGGTGTGGCCTTCGGGCAGGTAGAAGAGCTTCTGCACGCCCTCCATGTAGCCGCGCCCGGTCAGGCCGCCAGTGCCCACGGCGATGAGGGACTGGTTGATGTGGAAGCCTGCGCCCTGGGGGTCGGACTCGGGATTGAGGAAGACCATCATGCGCCGGAGACGCCAGGAGACCATCAGCAGAAGAGCCGCAAGAGGGGGAAGAGTCGCGGCAACGCCCAGGAGCAGGTATTTCCACTCCATCCCGGCCAGGATCAGCATCAAGGCCGTAACGCCGCCCAGAACAAGAGCGGTGCCCAGATCGGGCTGGCGCACAATGAGCACCATGAAGACCACCGGGATCAGGACGGCGCGCAATAGGGTGCGTTTCCAGTCGCGCATGCGGTCCAGCCGTGAACTCAGAAACCAGGCCAGGAACAGAACCATCACCGGCTTGGCGATCTCAGAGGGCTGAAAGGTACAGAAGCTGCCGAAGTGGATCCAGCGGTGGGTATTGTGCGAGCCGGGGAAGAAAAAGACCAGCACCAGCACAAAGGTGGTAATGGCCAGGGCGGGAAAGATGAAGCGCGGCGAGTTATAGAGGGTGTAATCCACCTGCATCAGGATCAGCAGCGCCAGCATCCCGGCCAGGGCCCACAATGCCTGTTTGCCGACAAAGGCATAGGGGGAGTGAAAACGCTCCTGGGCCATCACGGCGGAGGCGGAGAAGACCATCACCAGGCCCACAACAATCAGCAGGACGGTGATGAAGAAGAGCCATTTGTCGACCCCTACGAGCTTTGCCATACCTTCCAACCCCGCCGCTGGTTGACGAGTTCCTTGAAGACGCGGCCGCGGTGCTCGTAGCTTTCGAACTGATCGAAGCTGGAACAGGCGGGAGCGAGCAGCACGATTTCGCCGGGACGCGCCGCCTCAGCGGCAGCGGCAACGGCCTTGTCGAGAGTTTCGCAAGAGTGAAGAGGGACAATGCCGCGCAGATGGGATTCGATTTTGGCTGCGGCCGAGCCGATGGTATAGACGGCGCGCACACGCTCGCGAAGAAGGTCGGAGAGCACGCGGTAATCGGAGCCCTTGTCCTTGCCGCCCAGGATAAGATGGATGCCGCCGGAGAAGGCCGCAATGGCCTTGGCGGTGGCGTCCACGTTGGTGGCCTTGGAATCGTTGTAGAACTCGACGCCGTTGTGGGTGGTCACGTATTCCAGGCGATGCTCCACGGCGTGGAACTTTTCGATGGCCAGGCGAATGGCCGCCACCGGAGCGCCGGCCAGGCGGGAAGCAACCACCGCGGCCAGCACATTCTCCACGTTATGCGCACCCTTGAGCGTGATTCCGGTCAAAGGCATCACGGTCTCGATGGGCGCATCCTTGGCGGCGCGGAAGACCACGTAGCCGTTTTCCAGCCAGGCTCCCTGCTCGACGGAGTGTTCGAGGGAAAACCAGAAGACCCGGGAGATCGCCCGCGTGCCCGCCTCGGCGGCGCGCTCGTTGTCGGCATTCAGGACGACGGCATCGTCCGCGCCCTGCACGGCGAAGATGCGCTCCTTGGCGAGAGCGTAATTCTCGAAGCTGCCGTGGCGATCGAGGTGATCTGGAGTGATGTTGAGAATCACAGCGATGGCGGGACGGAACTCGACCGTGCTTTCCAGTTGAAAACTGGAAACTTCCAAGACTGACCAGGTGTCGTCCGTGCTTTCATCGATGAGGGCCACGACCGGCACGCCGATGTTGCCGCCAACCAGCGTGGGCAGCCCAGCCTCTTTGAGAATTTCGCCCACCAGCGTGGTGGTGGTGGTTTTTCCGTTGGAGCCGGTGATGGCCAGGGTGCGGCCCTTGAGGAAGTGGGCGGCCAGTTCCAGTTCCCCGATGACCGTGCGGCCGAAGGCTTTGGCCTGCACCAGCTCCGGGGTATCGAGCGGCACGCCGGGGCTGACGACAATCAGGTCCTGGCGGCGGAAGGTGAGCAGGCCGTGTCCACCGGCCTCCACCATGATGCCCTCTTCAAGCAGGGCGGGAATATCCTTGGCCAGCGCCTCGGCGGAGCGCATATCGGAGACAGTGACGCGTGCGCCGCGGCGGCGCAGAAACAACGCAGCCTCCAAACCGGACTTGCCCAGCCCGACGACCAAAACTTTCTTGCCTTTCAGTTCCATCATGGGGTCTTGTCCTCAGGCTCCTGAGCTGCGCGGCTTTCTCAATTGTGCACCTGAAAGCGTCGCGCGGAGCTTCTCTAACGCAGTTTCAACGTGGTAAGTGCAAACAATGCAAACACCAGCGCGCCAATCCAGAAGCGCACGATGACTTTGGATTCACTCCAGCCCAATTGCTCAAAATGATGATGCAGCGGAGCCATGCGGAAGATGCGTTTCTTGTTGCGCAGTTTGTAGCTGCCAACCTGAAGAATCACCGAGACCGCCTCCAGGATGAAGATGCCACCGATGAAAGGCAACAACAGCTCCTGGCGAATGATGATGGCGACGGTGCCGATGGCGCCGCCCAGGGCCAGCGAACCCACGTCGCCCATGAAGATTTCGGCGGGGTGGGCGTTATACCAGAGAAACCCAATGGAAGCGCCGACCATGGAGCCGCAGAAGACGGTCAACTCGCCCACCATGGGCATGCGCTGGATCTCCAGGTAATCGGCAAAGACCACGTGGCCGCTGACGTACGTAAGAACGGCGAGCGCCGCGGCGGCGATGATGGTGCAGCCGATGGCCAGCCCGTCCAGACCGTCGGTCAGGTTAACGGCGTTCGACGAGCCCATCAGGACAAAAATGACAAAGGCGATGAAGGGAATGAAAGCCAGCAACCCGAGGTGCGGGACAGTGCTGGGCCAAAGGTGCCACAAGAGATCGGGCCGCCAATGCTTGACGAAGGGCACGGTCAAATTCGTGGAGAACATCTTGAACTGTTCCAGGACCACCAGGGCCACGGCGACCAAAGCCCCGGCCATAGCCTGCCAAAAGAGCTTGGCGCGCGCCGTGAGGCCCAGACTGCGCCGCATGACGACCTTGGTGTAGTCGTCTACAAAGCCAATGGCGCCGAAAGCCAGCGTGGAAAAGACAGTGATCCACACAAAAGGATTGGCGGGGTCGGACCAGAGCACCGTGGGCAGCAGAATGGCAATGAGGATGAGAACGCCGCCCATGGTGGGCGTGCCGGACTTCTTCAGGTGCGACTGGGGCCCGTCATCGCGGACGAACTGGCCGATCTGGAACTCACGCAGCTTCTGGATGACCCAGGGGCCGATGAACAGCGCAATCAGCAGAGCCGTTCCGGAGGCGAAAGCGGTGCGGAAAGTGAGATAGCGGAAGATGCGGAACGGATGAAAGTAAATGTACAGCTTTTCGTAGAGCAGCCAGTAAAGCAAGTGGCCTCCAGCGCCGGTTCGAGGCAAGTTTCAGGTTGATTCTACTAGGCCGAGGGGCGGTGAGACCGTGGAAAACGAGGCGCGCCGTGTTACTGCCGGAGGTTCGCGGCTCCGCTTATCGAAACATGCGCTCGTCGTAGTGAAAGGGCTTGGGCGCCTTGAGCTGAATCCGGCTGAAATCCGGGTGCCGCGGATTCAGGAGCACGTTCCAGTCATCCTCGACAACAGCGGAGGGAACTTTGAGCGCCACGGAGCGGGCGCTGGCCGCCCATTTGGAGCCAACTTCGCGGCAAACCAGGTTGTTCGGCTCGCGCCATTTGGCGGGAAGGCTCTTCAGATCGAGCGATTCCACCATTTCGTCAGGGATGTTTGCTTCGGCAAGCAGAAGATCGTCGGGCGCTTCGTTGGGTTCGAGGTTGACAAAGAACTCCAACGCGGCCAGGGCGCGAGAGGTTGCCGTGTACACCATGAGCGTGCCCTGATGGTTCCAGCGGCCGGCCGTATAAAGACCACCGACGCCGGTGAATGCCGATTCACGGTAGCGTCCCGGAAAGAGCCGCCAAACCTGCATCAGCTATACATCCCGTAGGCAATGCGCTGCAGAACCTCTTCGACGGAGCGGACGCCGAGTTCCGTGTCGAGCTGGTCGAAGGGCGGACGGCCTGCCAAGGCGCGATTGGGAGCCACCATCCAGCGCGACGCCTTCTCTTCGGAACCCAGAACCTCATTGGCCAGAGCCACCACGCGGGCCATGCGCAGGGTTCTATCCGATTCGTCATGCGTCAGGCGGGATTTCGTGGCCAGCCTGCGACTCAGAGTGCGCTCCGGAATATTGAGGCGCTTGGCCACCTGCCCTCGTTGCATGGAAAGCACTTCGGCCAACATGGTCACCGTGGAAGCGGGCAGCCCGGCGCGCACCCGCGCAACCAGATCGTCGGTCTTCAGGACGGGCTTCTCAAAGGTTCTGCCGCCCCCCAGCACTTCCACAATCTCAGCAAGGCTCATATTCGGCCACCTGGCATAATTATCGCGCCATTTGGCGTCAGATGCAAGACGCCCTCAGCTCTAATTTCTTAAAGACTCTTGCTTCACCGCTTCAATTGCTCTCTCCAGGTGCACACCACGAGAGCCTTTGACCAGGACCACGTCGCCAGGCTGGAGGTTTTGCTGGAGCCAGCGGCCGGCGGCTTCGGCGTCGGGCAGAAAGAGCGCGGCAACGCCACCAGTGCAGGCGGCAGCGGCCAGGTGCTGGGCGTTTCCTTGCACTCCAACCACCAGATCGAGACCGGCTTCGGCAGCAGCCTTGCCGCAGGCGGCGTGGAGCGCGGGGCCGTGTTCGCCCAGTTCGAGCATCTCTCCGGCAACCAGGATGCGGCGCCCTGCGGGACGCGCGGCCAGGGTGCGGATCATGGAGCGCAGCGCCTCGGGGTTGGAGTTGTAGCAATCGTTGAGGATCGCTGCGCCGGCAACTTCGAGGATTTCGCCGCGCTTGTCGGCGGGGGTGAGCGTTTGGAGCGCGGCGGCGGCAGCATCGAGATCCACGCCTGCTTCCAGGGCTACGGCCAGGCCAGCCAGGGCGTTCAAGGCATTGTGCGCGCCCAGCAGGTGGAGACTTACCTCGACTTCCTGCTCCCCGGCGCGATAGCGAATGTGCAGGCCGGCAATGTCTTCGCTAGCTTCCAGAATCTGCGGATCCGCGCAGGGGCCGGAACCGAAGTAGACCACGCGGCCGGGAAAGCTGCGGCCGAATTGCGAGACGTAGGGGTCATCGCAGTTGAGGAAAGCCACGCCGCCGGCGGGCAGCGCGTCAATCAACTCGAGCTTGGCGCGGGCAATGCCCGCCTGACCGTCGGCGAAGTTCTCGATATGAGCCGTTCCGACATTGGTGACCACGCCCCAGTCGGGGCTGGCGATGCGGGCCAGGGTGGCGATTTCGCCGGGATGGTTCATGCCCATCTCGATCACCGCGAACTCGTCCTCCTGCTGCAGACGCAGCAATTGCAGGGGCAAGCCGAAACCATTGTTGAGATTGCCCTGGGATTTGAGGACGTGGAACTTTGCGCCGAGGGCCGCGGCCACGGCTTCCTTGGTGGTCGTTTTGCCGGCCGAGCCGGTGATGGCGACGACACGGCGGCCCCATTGGCGCCTGACATGCCCCGCCAGGGCCTGCAAAGCGAGCAGCGGATCTTCAGCGATGAGCAGCGGAAGGGCTAATGCCGCATCGGACAGCGTGGAGACGCGTTCCCGCGAAACCAGAGCCGCTACGGCTCCGCGCGCCAGGGCTGCAGCCACAAAATCGTGCCCGTCGAAGCGATCGCCGCGAACGGCAAAGAAGAGATCGCCGGGGGCGACGGTGCGCGAGTCAATGGAGTAGCCGGAGACGACCAGGGTGCCCGGATTGGCCACGCTTGCCGGCGCCTCCAGCACCGCGCCGGCTCCGATGGCAGCTTCCGCCAGGGTGAGTTTCATTGCACACCACCATACCCGAGTTCACTCAGCGCGGAAAGGGCAATCTGGGCGTCGTCGAAGGCAATGGTGCGGCCGGCCAGAATCTGCTCCTTCTCGTGGCCCTTGCCGGCGATGAGAACCACGTCGCCCGGCTTGGCTTCGTGAAGCGCGAGACGGATGGCGGCGGCACGGTCCGGTTCAACGGAATACTTAACGCCGCTCTCCTTGAGGCCCGGCTCGATTTCGGCCAGGATGGCGAGCGGATCCTCGGAGCGGGGATTGTCGCTGGTGGCGAAAACGAGGTCGCTTCCGTTGCCCGCGGCCAGACCCATCTTGGGGCGCTTGGTGCGGTCGCGGTCGCCGCCGCAGCCGAAGAGCGTGAGCACGCGGCCACCGGAGCGGGCGGTCATCTGCCGCGCCAGAACAGTGAGGTTGCGCAGGGCGTCGTCCGTGTGGGCATAGTCCACAATCACGCTGAAAGGCTGGCCGGCATCGACGGACTGAAAGCGTCCGGGAACGGGCTGGAGGCGCGGAACGAACTCGACCAGGTCAGCGAAAGCCACGCCGCGGGCGTGGGCTGCGGTCAATGCGGCCAGCAGGTTCAGGATGTTCACCTCGCCGGCCAGGCGCGAAGTCACTTTGGCAAAGCCGGCGGGGGTTTCGAGATCGAGGACCGCGCCGGAAGGCGTGAGCGCATAGTTTGCGGCGCGCCAGTCGCCCTGGCCGATGCCGTAGGTGCGCACTTCAGCGCCTGCTTCGCGAGCTGCCACGGCCAGCTCTTCGCTGCCCGGATCATGCGCATTGAGGACAGCGACGTGGGGCGCGGGATAGAGCGTGCCATCAAAAAGCAGACGCTTGGCGGCAAAGTACTTCTGCATGGTGCCGTGGTAGTCGAGGTGATCGCGGGTCAGATTGGTGAAAACGCCAACGTCGAATTTGACGCCGGTGGCGCGGCCCTGATCGAGGGCGTGGCTGGAGACCTCGGTGACCAGCTCAGTGGCGCCGCGGCTGACGCCTTCGGCCATCAGCTCAAAGAGATCGCGCGATTCGGGAGTGGTGTGGACGGAGGGACGGACTTCTCCGGCGACGTGGTACTCGATGGTGCCGACAAGAACCGTGGTGCGGGCGGCGGCGTTGAGCAGCGCCTCAAGGAGAAACGCAGTGGTGGTCTTGCCGTTGGTCCCGGTGATTCCGGTGGCGGCGAGCTGCTGCTCCGGGTGGCCAAAGAAGGCGGCGGAGGCCTGCGCGAGGGCGCGGCGGCCGTGCTCAACTTCAAGAACCGGTAGGCCGGCCTGATAGACGAGCAGGTGGTCGAAGGTCGGCGAGGAATCGGTCACGATGGCCAGTGCTCCGGCTTGAATGGCCTTTTCAATGTAGCGGTTGCCGTCGGTCGAGCCGCCCTTCATGGCTACAAAAACAGAGCCCGGACGGACGCGGCGGGAATCGTACTCGACGCCGGCAACGGGCTCGTCGGACTGGCCGGCAGCGCCGACCGCGGTAATCTCTTCAGCTAGTTCTTTCCAAATCATGTCGTGTTCGATTGTAGTTTCTTTGGCGGTTGCGCGCCTTACCGTCCGCAGCGAACCACAATTTTGGTCCCTGGGGCGACCGCGGTCCCGGCAGCCGGAGCCTGTTCGCGAACGGTGCCATTGCCGCTGATCTGGACTTCGAGACCTGACGCGGCGGCTTGCTCGATCACCTTGCGCACGGACATGCCAATGAGCGAAGGAACGCGCAGGCGCTTGGCTTCAGAGATGGTGACTTCCCCGGCCAACGGCTGTGGTTGTTTCTGCGCCCCCTGAGCTCCTGCGCCTTTTTGCGGCCCGGAAAGTACGGCGACACTCTGTTTAGAGCCAGGATTGGCGCCAGCCTTCGATGCAGTCGCGGAGGGTTGCGCACCGGGTTGAACAGCCGTGGCCGGCGGAGTGGAGGAAGCGCGCCAGGGATCGTCCGTGGGCAGGTCGTTGGCGGCGGCGTAGAGAGCGCCGATGTCGCCGACGTGTTCCGGGGCGTCGTCCTCGGCTACGCTCAATTCCGCTTTGGCTTGGGCGCGCGGGGTGCGCACGTCGATGTCGTGGGAAACGCCAAGATATTCCAGAACCTGCTGCGCCACGTCTGCAAAAACCGGTGCGGAGACCGATGCGCCATAGTAAGCGCCCTTGGGATTGTCCATGATCACGGCCACGGCGATCACCGGATTATTGATGGGCGCGATGCCGGCAAAGGAAGCCACGTGCATGGTCTTCGAATAAAGATGGGTGGCCGGATCGATCTTTTGCGCGGTGCCGGTTTTGCCGCCGGAAGAGTAGCCGTTGAGCTGCGCCGAGCGGCCAGTTCCGTAAAGGACCACCCCCTCCATCATCTTGCGCATCTGGGCTGCGGTGAGCGTGGAGAGGACGCGGTGCGCGCCGGGAGGCAAGGGATTGGGCAGATCGCCGCCGGGCTTGAAGGGAGCTGCTTTCGGTGCGGCCATTCGCTGGTTGGGAGCCGTGCCATCCACCTGGCCTGGCATCAGCACGTGGGGCGGCAAGTAGACGCCACCGTTGGCGATGGTGGAGACCATCGACACCATTTGCAGCGGCGTGACGCCCACCTCCTGGCCCATGGCAATGGAGGCAATGGAAGACGGCCCCCACTTGGCGACGGGCCGCAACAGGCCGCGCGTTTCGCCGGGCAACTCTGCGCCGGTGCGCGAGCCGAATCCGAAGTCGCGGGCATACTGATAAAAGCGGTCCTGGCCCACTTTGAGCGCCACCTTGATGGCTCCCACGTTACTCGAATGCTCCAGCGCCTCATGAATCGTGAGACGCCCGAAGTGGTCGCCCTTGTCGTCGTGAATCACGCGCCCGGCTACGGTGATCACACTGCCCTGGCAGTCCACAATGTCGTCCGGCGTAACCGCGTGCTGGTCGAGCGCAGCGGCGTAGGTGACCAGTTTGAAGACGGAACCTGGCTCGTAGACGTCGCTAACGGCGTGGTTGCGCAGAAGCTCCGGGGTGGTGTGGCGGGAGAGATTGGGGTTGAACGTAGGCCGTATGGCGAGAGCCAGAATCTGGCCGGTGTGCACGTCCTGAATGACGATGGTGCCGTTGGCGGCCTGCGTCTTTTCCATGGCGTGATCCAGGGCGCGTTCGGCCAGGAATTGAATATTTTCGTCGAGGGTGAGAACCAGGTTCTGGCCCGGCTCCGGTTCGTGTTCGCTGGAACCAGTCACGTGCCGGCGCGCATCCATGGCGGTGTAAACGCGGCCGGAGACGCCGTGCAACTGCGGCTCGAATTTCTGTTCCAGTCCGCCCAGTCCGTTGTCGTCGATGCCCACATACCCCAGTACCTGCGCGGCGATTTCGTTGTCGGGATAGAAGCGCTGAAACTCCTTCTGGAAGTAGATGCCCTTGAGCGGCAGGGTTTTGACGCGCGCGGCCACCTCCGGCGTGACGCGGCGGGCGATCCAGGCAAAGCTGTTGTTTTTGGCCAGGCGGGCGGCGATCTGATCTTCGGTGGTCTGGTTGTCGTCGGGATCGGTGTGGACGGCGGCGGACAGCATCTGTGCCGCGGCCTGCTTGTTGTCGATTTCCGTGGGAACGGCGTAAATCGAATCCACCTGCACGGTCATGGCCAGCTCGCGCAGGTTGCGGTCGTAGAGAACGCCGCGGCGGGGAGCCACCTCAAAGGTGCGCTGCTGCTGCTTCTGCGCGCGCTCCTCGAATTCGCTGTGCCGCACCACTTCAATCCAGAAAAGCCTGCCGGCAATCACCAGTGCCCAGATGAAAAAAAAGAGGCAGACCAGCCAGAAGCGCGTCCGCTTGAAAGGCGGGACGCGCGTGGCGCTGCTGCGATTGCGACTGGGTCGAAGTGGGGACGGCATTACGAATTGCTCCGGAAAAAAAGAACAGCGCCGTCTTTAATTATTGCGCCTGTACGCCGGAAGCGGGCGGCGCAACCTGCGCCAGAGCCGGAGTGGAAGCATCGCCGTGGTTCGTGGAATGGACCACCTGGCCGGGTTGCGGCTCGGCAAGACCCAGTTCGCGCGCCATTTTGTCGATGCGTCCGGGCTGCGAAAGCTGTGCCTCGGAAAGACGAAGCTGGCGATTCTCCTCGCGCAACTGGTCGCGCAACTGCTTTTCGCTCTCCACCCGATAGCCGTTCTCGATGGCGCTGAAGTGCTGCAGGCCGTAGACCATGATCAGTGAGAAAAGGATGGTGATGGCCGCGGAAAACAGGCGCATCTCGCGGACCCGCGCCGGATCGGGCGCCTTGACCAGACGGGAATTGTCAAAATGCTTTGAGAAGTAAATCTCCGGCGTGCGCACACCCCGGCGGCGCCGGGACTGCTGGGCCAGCAGCTCGTTGTTGCGCTCAGTCGCTCTCGCCGCAAAGCCGCGGCCAGCTTCGAAATAGGTTGTGCTGATTGCCGCCATGGTTCCCTCTCCAGCTGCTAGCTTCTGGCTGCTAGCGGTTAGCTTCTTTTTCCCTGCCTGTACTTCCGGCTCTCTGATCCCTGTTCCCTGACCCCTGATCCCTGTTTCTCCGCCGCTCTGAGCTTCGCGCTCCTTGAGCGGGGATTGCGGTCCGTTTCTTCTTCGCCTGCGGTCACCGGCTTCTTGGTCAGAATCTCCCAGACTCCGTTTTTTGCGCCTTCCCGCAGGCTGTCTTTCACAATCCGGTCTTCCAATGAATGAAAGCTGATGACGGCCAGCCGTCCGGAGGGCTTGAGCAACTGCGGTGCGGCCTCCATCAGTGCGCGTATCTCGTCCAGCTCGCGATTCACATAAATACGAAGAGCTTGAAACGTCCTGGTCGCCGGATGAATATGCTCATGTTTCATTGTCGGGGCGGCTTGTGCAACGATGTGGGCTAACTGCCCCGTCGTCGCAATAGGCCGCCCGCGAACAATGGCTCTGGCGATTCTCCGCGACCTCCTTTCCTCTCCGTACTCGTAAATGAGGTTGGCGAGCTCATGCTCGTTTTCCTCATTCACCACTTGTTCGGCCGTTGGACCCGAGCGCGTATCCATGCGCATATCAAGCGGTCCGTCGGCCATAAAACTGAATCCTCTCCGTGCCTCGTCCAGTTGCATGCTGCTCACGCCGAAGTCGGCCAGAAGAGCATCCACCGAGGCCGGCTGCACATGCTGGGCTACCGAACTGAAAGCCTCGTCCACCAGCGTCACTTTGGGCGCCTGGCTGCCCAGTTCCTCGCAAACCCGGTCCAGCCGTTCCTTGGCCAGGGCCAGCGCTTCGGCATCCCGGTCAAAACCAATCAAATGTCCCTGGGGCCCGAGCAGTTTGGCGATGCCGGATGAATGCCCGGCGAATCCGAGCGTGCAGTCCACCACCGTGGCTCCCGGGCGAACCAGGAGAAGATCGATCGCTTCCTGAAAAAGAACTGGCACATGGCGTTCTGTCGATTTCGTCATGCGCTCCCCCTGAGGGGGGTTCGTAGTCAACCCCGCCGGCTGAGGAGGGCGGCCATCGCCCTGCGATCCTCAGCTGTCAATTCGTTGGCCGGCAAGCTCCGTTCGAAAACATCCCGGTTCTGTACTTCCAGGTAGGTCATCTTGCCGAATACCGCCACCTCCGCATCCAGCTTGGCGGCTGTGCGCAGAATCTGTGGCAAAAGCAGCCGAGCCTGTGAATCCAGCTCAACCTGCTGTCCGTAATAACTGGTCAGGGTGATGTACTTCTGCACGGCGTCGTCCAGCGTACTGAACTCGGCCAGTTGCTGTTCCCGCTTTTCCCACTCCGGCAAAGGCCAGATTTCCGCGCTCTTGCCATCGGTCGACGTGATGTAGAACTGGGTGACGTTGGCTGCGTCCGTCATCTGCTTGAACGCAGAAGGCAGCTTCAGTCTCCCTTTCTCATCGACCTTCGCCGGATGGTTTCCGCGAAACATTGTTGCGCCTCTTGCAGTGCCCGGTTCCCGGTTGATTGCCTTCCCCGAATGCCCTTGCCTTGCTACCGAACCCCCATCCCAAACCGGCAGGGAGTGCGTACCCGTGCCTCAAACCCGTTTCAAAAGCTGATTCCCCCGGCCAAAATGCTCACCGGATTCTGTTGCGCGACAGAGAAACGGGAGTAATCTTGCTTTGAAGTGGCGTAAACGCGTTCACCTTTACCACTCGGCTCCACTTTTTCCCACCGCGATGACGCAATCATAGCGCAGAAAGTTGTGGGAACAAAAGTGAAATTACGTGGAGTGTGGGCAAAGGTAACGTGGCCCGCCCGAAGACAGCCTAATTGTAGACATAAAGTCAGATACCACAATATCTAGTGTTTGCATTGTTGGTTCACCCTCCGTTTTGCCCCTATACAGAATTTAAGCGGTGATGTAATAGAGAACAAAAGGCGAATAAAATCCGTTTCGATGCCCACATCTCCGGTAGTGGTTTCCAGAATCACTGTACTCCGGAACCGCCTCGACTGAGTGGCTTTCTCCCTCAAGAGATGGCCACCAAAATCATCGTAGCGGCACCTTTTTGCAGATCATTGCCATCACTCCGCGCACAATCAACATAAGCGGATCAAGATGTCAGGGACGGGACAGGTCCGCACCGCTCGAAGGGCTATCTTGGCAGAGAAACTTTTTGGGATAATCTTCACTTTTTCTTCGCTTTTTATTTTATAAACAACTCAAAACAAACATTTTAAAAAAGTTTACCGGAAAGATTTCAACAGCCAAAAGCACTGTTTTTGGTGCAAAAAGTCCTGTTTTTTGGGGCAAAATGAGGCAAAAAACGGGCAAAACAGCCCGAAAACGGACCACAATCGCGCTTCTTGACCCGTTTTTTGCCCGCGCTTTAGGAGTGCAGCAATCCTGGAACCGCGATAAATCGCTCCGGCGCACCCGTTCTATTCCGCGCCCGGGAGCTCCGGTTGAACCTGTCCGCGCCTTCCCCGGCTCGCGACCAGCTTGAGCAGGTAAAAGAAGACCAGGGCATTGACGACCAGCAGCGTCACACGAATCACCGTGATCCGGCGCGACAGCTCGAAGATCTCCCAAGGCAGAAAGGAAGCGGTGATGGCCAGAGTCAGGTATTCCGCCCAGACCTTTTCCAGATATAGTCCGATGCCCTCCGTCAGGTCGAGCGCGGCATAGATGAAGACCACGGCGCCGATGCGGCGCAGCAGGCGGTCATCAAGCAGGGCAGCCTTGTCGAGGATGAAGTTGACGAAGCGCGATTCCGGATTGAAGCGTAGGTGGTCGGCCAGCCGGCCCAGAACATCGCCCACATCCTGATGCAGCAGTTGCAGGGCGCCCACGCCAATGGCGACAAACAGGAGCGCTTGCGCCAGCTTGAAGGCGGCAATGAGGATGAGCCATGTGTTGTGGCTGCGGGGCTTGAGTGAGAGCCGGAATGGGGATTTAATCATGATCTTCAGGGGAAATCCCCGTAATTCACCTGCCTCTCTTTACGTTAAACGATGCGCGCCGGTTCTGCTTGCCGGGGTGCAAACGCTGCGGGATTACCATCAGAACCATGACCCAACGCTTTGATACTCGCCAGTGGGTTCCCTTCCCGGTCGAACTGGTCTTTGCTTTCTTCGCCAACCCGCAGAATCTGCCCCACTTGATGCCGTCGCTCCTGCAAATGCGGATCGAAGATGTGCGGGTGGAACCGCCCCCGGCCCGGCCCGTGGCGCAAGACCCGGCGCGGCGTTTTCTCAGCATTGCGGCAGGAACCGGCTCGGAGATCCTCATCAGCTTTCGCCCCATACGCTTCGGTCCGCGGGTAAGCTGGCTCGCCCGGGTCATCGAATTCAAGTGGAACAGCCACTTCGCGGACGAACAGGCGCGCGGGCCGTTCACCGCCTTTCGCCATCGGCACGGGATCGAAGCCGAGCTGCGGGAGGGAGTGGAAGGCACGCTGGTGTCGGATGAGATCGAGTTTGCCCTGCCCTACGGGCTGATCGGCCAGATCGGCGGCGTGCTGGTCGGGCGGCAATTGGCGGCACAGTTTGCGCATCGTCAGAAGCGGCTGCCGGAGATTCTGGCGGCTGCGTCGCGGCAGGCGGCGCGAAAAGCCTGAGCCCGCGCTATCTTCTGGGGTTCAACAGCCCCTCGCGGTCGATCACGTTGCCGTCCATCAGTAGCAGCGAGATGCGGCGGGCGTTCCAGATGTTCTGGGTCGGATCGCCGTCGAGGACCAGGATGTCGCCATGGCGCCCGGGGGCGATCTGGCCGATTTCGTTCCAGCCGAACTGGAGGGAATAGTTATTGGTGGCCGCGGCCAGCGCCTCGCGCGGCGAAAGCCCAAGCCGGACCAGCATTTCTAGTTCGGTATGCATGGAGATTCCCGGCAAGGAGGACCAAACGGGCGCACCCGATGCCGCCAGATAGTGCGGATAGGCGGCGAAGAGCGTCTCGTTGATCCGCCAGAGCCGCAGGGCAGATTGATCTGCCTTTTTTCGCTGGCTGTCCTGCATCCAGCGCAGTGTTGCCGGCGGAAGGCGGTGCGTCCAGGACTGCAATGGGTAAACCATCTCGCCCGTGGCGCGATCCGTGGGCTGGTAGATGCGGAACGGGTCCAGCAGCCGCGCAGCCGGTTCCTTCCACAGGTTGCGATGGTCGGGCAATTGCGCGAAGTAGAGGCTGAAGGTCGGCATCAGCGCGGCGTGGTGCGTGGCCAGAAAGCGGGAGTAGTTGCGCAGATGCAGATCGGTGGGAGGCAGCCGCTCGGCGTAGTCGTAAGCCGTGGAGGCGGCTGTTCCCTGGGAGTCTTCGACCAACGGGCGCTGTACTTCGTCCGGAATTGCGCCCAGTTCATACTTGCCCATGTGGACCAGCACATCCACGCCGGCGTCCACCCCGACTTTGTAAGGCGTGGAGACAAACTGGCCGTAGGTGGCCAGACCCATCTGATGAGCGTGGGCGATAATCCACTGCGTGTTGGCGGCGGTCAGATCGCGGCCCAGAAACACGACGCGCGTCCCCAGGCGGGCGGTCTCGTTCAACTGACGGGCGGTGTCTTCAGGGCTGAGTTCGGCGGGGCGTGCGCCTTCCCGGAGCTTCATGGCCCACTCGGAGCGTTTGGACAGCAGGCTCCAGTTGTTCGTGGATCCAACCGAATCCACCAGGTAGAGATGAGGACTGGGCGAGGCGTTCACATCCACCATGCCGCGGCGGCTGTCGCTGACGGCCACCACGGTGGTCACGCCCATATAGAGGTTGGCGTTGGCCTGCCCCTGCGAATTCATGCCGGCAAAGCCATCGATCAGGCCGGGAATGAGGAACTTGCCGGTGCAGTCGATGACGCGTGCGCCCTTGGGGATGGAGACGGCCATGCGCGAGCCCACATCGGTGACGCGCCCGTCGCGCACCACCACGATCGCGTCCGGCAAATCTTTCGCCGAGCGGCCCCAGGAGGTCACGTCCACCACCGTACCACCGGCAAGGACCAGCGGAACCGAAGGCGGGGTCTGCGGCCAGGCCAGAAGTACGGCCAGTATCGACCCGCCGGCGCCTAGCAGAAAGCTACGAAAAGCTCGCATAGTTAAATTGGTCTTCTGAGGATTGTCGCACACGGGGTCCGGCAAGATGATGAAAGAGCGCGATCTGCGGCGACAAACAAGGACCATTTTGGAGTTGAAAACAGGGGCACGATCGACCCTAGCTGGCCACCAGCGTGGGACGCCTCCGGCGGGCGAGCAGGGGCAAAACCTGGGCGTGCGCCGCGTCCACGCTGAGCCCGTGCTTGGCGCGCAGGTCGGCAACTTTGCCGTGCTCGATGAAGTTGTCGGGCCAGCCGATGCGGATCACCGGAACCGAGCTGCCCAGTTCATCCAGGGCCTCGACCACCGCGGTGCCGAAACCACCCATCTTCACGTGGTCCTCAAAGGTAACAAAGGCGCTGACGTGGCCGGCGTAGCTCTCGATCATCTTGCGATCCAGGGGCTTGATAAAGCGCGGATTGATGAGCGCGGCCGAGTAGCCGTCGCGCTCCAGCCGTGCAGCCAGTTCCGCGGCCAGCGGCATCATCGTCCCCAGGCCCAGAATCGCAACGTCCGAGCCGTCCTTGACGATTTCCGCCTTGCCGATGGGCAGTGCCTGCGGCTCCTTCTTGCGCCCGACGCCCACCACGGCGCCGCGCGGATAGCGGATGGCCGCGGGTCCGGGCTGCTCGAAGGCGGTCTTCATCATGTCGGCCAGCTCGTCCTCGTCCTTGGGCGCCATCAGCAGAATGCCCGGCACACTGCGCAGATAGGCGATGTCGAACAGGCCGTGATGCGTGGGTCCGTCGTCGCCGGAAAGGCCGGCACGGTCCATGCAGAAGAGAACAGGGAGGTTTTGCAGGCAGACGTCGTGGACAATGGGGTCGAAGGCACGCTGCAAAAACGTGGAATAGATGGCGCAAACCGGACGAAAACCGCGCGTCGCCATGCCCGCGGCAAAAATCACCGCATGTTCCTCGGCAATGCCCACGTCGAAGTAGCGCTTGGGAAAATGCGGCCGGAAAAGATCGAGCCCGGTGCCCGAAGGCATGGCGGCGGTAATGGCCACAATGCGCTCGTCCTTGCGCGCCAGCTCGGTCATCACGTTCGCGAAAACTTCAGAGTAGGTGGGCAGCCCGGCCGGCTCCGTCATGCCGGTCTCCGGATCGTAGGGCCCCAGGCCGTGAAACTTCTTCTGCTTGTCCAGCGCCGGCTGATAGCCGCGGCCTTTCTGCGTTAGGACATGGAGCAGCACGGGCCGATCCTGGCTTTTGAGGAACTTGAAGGTTTCAATCAGCAGCGGCAGGTTGTGCCCGTCGATGGGCCCAAAGTACTGCAGTCCGAACTCCTCAAAGAGCAGCGAGGGCCACAACATGCCCTTGGCAGCTTCTTCGGCGCGGCGCATGGCGGTCAACGCCGCCTTGCCGCCGAAGCGCTCCACCAGCCGCGTCGCCGAATCGTGGAAGTTCTTGTAGCGCTCGTTGGTCACGATTCTGTGGAAGTAGCGCGCAATGGCGCCCACGTTCCGGTCGATGGACCACTCGTTGTCATTGAGCACCACAATCAGGCGCTTGGTCTGCTCGGCGATGTTGTTGAGCGCCTCGAACGAGATGCCGTTGGTGAAGGCGGCGTCTCCGGCCACGGCGATCACATTTTCCGTGCCGCCGGCCAGATCGCGGGCCACGGCCATTCCCAGTCCAGCCGAGAGAGCGGTTCCGGCGTGGCCGGCTCCGTAACAGTCGTGCTCGCTTTCGGTGCGCAGCATGAAGCCGTTCAGCCCGCCGGGTTGCCGGATGGTGTCCAGGCGGTCCAGGCGCCCGGTAAGAATCTTGTGGATATAGGACTGGTGGCTGACGTCGAAGAGCAGCTTGTCTTCCGGGGTGTTGAAGACGTAATGGAGAGCCAGGGTCAGTTCGACAACGCCGAGATTAGGGCCCAGGTGGCCGCCGGTCTTGGAGAGCGTCTGGATCAGGAATTCGCGGATCTCCGTTGCCAGTTCGGCCATCTGCACCACGTTCAGGCACTTCAGGTCGGCGGGCGAATGGATGGTCTCAAGCAGTGTTCCCATAGAATTCCTTCCCCCGGAACATGCCGGGCTCCCAAGAAAAAAGCTCCCTCACTCTGGAGCCAAGCAAACCACTTTGCCAGCAAACAGTATACCAATGGACAAAAATGCGCCGCTGCCCGGTTGGACGGACAGCGGCGGAGTTGGGTACGGAAATGGAAACTGAAGGTTGCGAACGGAAGGAGCCCTACTTCGCGTAATCCTCCGGGTGGACCGAGATCGAGGCCGGCGGGAAGCTGGAGGGAGCCGTGCCCAACGAAGTGTTCGGAGTGTCGCCCATGGTCAGCTCCAGCGTGCCGCCGTTGGCGATGTCGGCGTGCCGGAACCAGACCTGGTTCAAGGGCTGTCCGTTCAGGCGAATGCTCTGTACGTACTTGTTGTCATGGGAGTTGTTGCGGGCAACGATGGTGAAATCCTTGCCGTCCTTCAGCCGGATGGTGATCTTGTCGAAGACCGGGCTGCCCACGTCATAGGTCGGAATGCCCGGCGTAACGGGATAGAAGCCCATCATCGAGAAAACCACGAAAGCGCTCATGCCGCCGCCGTCTTCGTCGCCCGGTATGCCCTGCAGGGTGTCCGGGAAGAAGGTCTCCAGCAGCATGCGGACCCGCTTCTGCGTCTTCCACGGTGCGCCCATGCGGTTGTAAATGTAGGGAATGGCAAGGCTGGGTTCGTTGCCCATCGAGAACTGGCCAGTCATCGAGGTGGAATCGGGGAACTTGGCCTGGAACTCGTATTTGGAGCGGCCCAGCGGCTCGCGGAAAAGCTGGTCCAGGTTCGCTTCCGCCTTCTTCGTCCCGCCCATGAGCCCGATCAGGCCGTTGAAGTCGTGCATCACGTCCCAAGTGTAGGTATAGCCGTTGTTCTCGTCGTAATAGTTCCGCCCGCCCATGCCGCCATCGAACTTGGGGTCCATCGGCTCAATCCACTTGCCGTCGGAGTCCTTGGGCCACATGAATCCCTTGTCCGTGCGGAAAACATTCTTGTAATTCGCGGCGCGCGCCAGGAATAACTTCTCGTCGTCCGACTTATGCAGAACGCGGGCCAGTTGCGCGATGTTCCAGTCGTCAAAACTGTTTTCCAGAGTGACCGGCACCGGCTGGCGCTTCTCGAACGGCGCAACTCCTGGTACCGTCTCCTTCTCTCCGGGGCGCAGAGCCGGCATATAGCCATGCGCTGAGTAGAACTCGTCGAGCGGACCGCGCGGTCCCAGGCTCCAGGGAAGCATCGTTACATCGAGCGATCGTTTGCGGATGCCCTCGTAGGCCGTCTGCGCGTCGAAGTTCCGCACCCCCTTGAACCATGCATCGGCAAACCACGGCGCCGAATGATTGCCATTCATGCATGCATAAGGGCCGGTCACCAGGGTGAAGGTGGGCATCACGCCGGACTGCTGATACATGCGGACATAAGACTGTATCTTGTCCGCTTCCATATCCGGATTGATCAGCGTTTGCAGGGGTTCCAGGGCGCGGAATGTATCCCACAGCCAGTTATCCACATAGAACGGGCGCGCATCCTCATGGACCTTGTGGTCGAAGTTACTGTAGTAGCGGCCGTCTTCGGTCACATTGATCATGCGCTCGGAGCTGCGATAGAACGCGGTGTAGAAAACCTTGCGCTGCGCTTCCGTTCCGCCTTCGACAGCGATGCGGCCGAGCGTCTGGTTCCAGCGCGCCTTGGCGGCTTCCTTGATGGTCTCCAAGCCCCATGCGGGAATCTCGTGCTGCAGATTGCTCTTGGCCTGCTCAACGCTGATGAACGAGATGCCATAGCGGAAGTCCAGCGTCGCGGTTCCCTGGCCCGAAGCAATCACTCGCTTGCCTTCTTCGAAGTTATCTGACTTATAAGTCATCGGCGCGCTGAACTCGCCATAGACATACGCCTTCATGCCGTCGAAGCGTTCTTCGCCGCTGACAACATTGCCCTGCGCCACAAGGTCGCCGGCCAGCCGGTTGGCCAGCACGACGTTCGCCTTGCCATCCGGAAAGGTGAAGCGGAAATAGCCGCAGCGCTCGGTGGGCGAAAACTCGGTGCGGATCAACGACTCGTCGAAGCGCGTGGAGTAGTAATAGGGCGTGGTCTTTTCCTGGTCGTAAGCAGCCGGCTTGCCGTCGCCCGGCATGATGCTGAACAACTCCTGAATGCGATGGGAGTTGATGGTCAGCGGGAAGGACTCGATCTGATCGGCCAAAGCATCCTCGCGCATCGGATACATGCGCACCATGCTATTGGGCAGATAGACCGTCGGGCGGGTGGGCACCAGCAGAATCCCGACATTGCCGATGGTGGGATCCACATACTCCACCTGCGCGGCGGCGGACGTGGCGAAGACGGTCACGGCGGCCAGCAGGGCGGCGGAGAGAATCACAGCGCGACTTGAAACCTTCGCGAAAGCTCTTGCAGTTTTCATTTTCAGCTCCATCTGAATTCTTTACCCAGGAAACAGCCGCGATATCTTGACGGAAGGAGCGCGGATCTCCTCGGTCCATCCCGCTCTCTGCGCGCAGTCGAGGCGCTTTGAGCCGGCAGGCACGTGCAGCTTTCCGGGCACTCTGCTATTGACTTCCCTTCCCCGGAGAAAGGTTGCGCATTCTGCAGGCGGCTCCGTTCAGAGCGCGGAACTGCCAGAGAATTCAGCAAGCAAGCAGTATACCAACGCGCCAGCCGCAGAATCCCCACCATCGCCAGCCGGCAAAAGGCATTGCTTCAACCACGCTTCAACTCAAATAATCCCCCGGCAAGCCTTCGTTGTAGGATGACTTGTTGGTGCGTGATCCATTGTAGGAGGGCGAGTGAACGTGGCTCAAAGCTGGAGAAAGTTACTGTGTTGGGTGGCGCTCGTGGTCGCGATAACGGCTCCCGGGCTGGCCTGGGGACAGTTGGCGCTTCCCGACGAGGCGAAACAGGCCGCGCCGAATCCCCTGACCGACCCGACCGTGAAGCCGGGCAAGGTCCTGCTCTTCGACCTGGAGGCCAGATTTGCCAAGGACGTTCTCGAACGCGGCGGCGCGGGCTTTGCCGCCTGGTTTGCCGAGGACGGGGTAGCCTTGGGCAACGGCGCAGCTCCGCTCGTGGGGCCCGTTGCCATCGCCAAGTCGGCTAACTGGTCGCCCAAGGACTACCAACTCACCTGGACCCCGACCGACGCCATCCTGAGCCCGTCGGGCGACATGGGCTACACCTGGGGGCACTACGAGGGCCACAGCAAGGACGCCAATGGCAATCCTGTAACGACCACCGGCCGCTACATCACCATTTGGCGCAAGCAAGCCGATGGGAACTGGAAAGTGGTTCTGGATGCCGGTGCGAATGAACCTGCAGGCGCCGGGGAGTGTTGCAAGCTGCCAGCCGGATCCTGACCGGCGCTCTTCTCCACGTCAAACTCGATCGAGGTGCGCAGATTCGCTGTCCTGCCGGCGCTGACTCGGAGAGGTCTGCCTTGGGTCGCGCGAAGTCTTCCGCACAAAACCGCCAAAAATGATAGTAAGTGATTGCTGCTCTTATAGTTGCACAATCTACCGTGTACCCCAACAGGGTTACTTAGGTGGTAGTTTCACCTGCGTCCATCTGGCCCCTTTGTGCAAGAGTCAAATCCCCTTATTTACCCGATACTTGATCTCAGGTGTGGGTTTCCTATGTTCGCGCCACAAAGCCAACAAGCGGGAGAACACAGAATCATGGTTGCGCGGTCCGAGTTCGACATGTTCGACCGCAATCCAGACCCCGCTCTGGACGAGCTGACCGAACTGGCCGCGATTCTGAGCGCTGCGGACTACGCCTACGTTGGCTGGATGGATTTCAACCGGCTGTGGTTCAAGTCGCGGCATGGCTTTGTGGCAACCGAGCAGCCGCGCAATACCACCGCCTGCCAGTGGACTCTTCAAAAAGGAAAGCCGCTGCTCATCCGCGACGCCGCCCAGGACACGCGCTTTCCTCCCGGCGGAATTGAGCTGGCCAACGGCAAGCCCTGCCGCTCCTACGCAGCAACGCCGCTCATCACCAGCACGCAACAGGTCGTGGGAACCCTGGCGATCCTGGCCACCGCACCAGACCAGTTCAAGCGTGAACATCTGACCCTTCTGGACGTGATTGGGCGGCAGATTGTGACGCGCCTCGAACTCTATGCCCGCATCCAGGCCCAGGAGCAGTCGCAAAAGGCGCGGCAAAGGACCGAGCGCGCGCTGGCGATTGAACGCTGCTTTGTGGCGGCCACGCTGGACTCGATTCCGGCCTTGGTGGCGGTTCTGGACACGGCGGGCAGAATGGTTCGCCTGAACAACTCCTGCGTTCAGCTGACCGGCCTGAGCCTGGCCGACGCGGTGGGCCGTTCGTTCGCCGAGGAAGTCTTGGAGGCTCAGGACCGCTCCTGGGCGTTGGGCAAGCTGCGTGAAGCGGCTTCCGGACAGGTGTCGGGTCCGCACGAAACCGCCTGGCGCATTGCCGGCAACCCCGTCGACGCGCAGCGCCAGGTCAGTTGGACCATCCGTCCCCTCCAGGGACCGAATGGCGAAATCCAGTATCTGATCGTCAGTGGCCAGGACGTTACCGACCAGCGCCAGATGGAGATAGCGCTCCTCTCCAGTGAAGCCCGCTATCGCCAGGTGGTTGAAAACTCGCTGGGGTTTGTCTTCACCTGTTCAATGGAGGGTCGGCTGACCTCGTTGAATGCGTTCACGGCAGAGACGCTTGGCTACCGTGCCCAGGACTTGATCGGGCGCAGCGTCGGGGAGCTTCTGGATTCCGATGGCGCGGTCGCTTTTCACGACTGCCTGCAGACCCTCCAAACCAAGGAGGAGTGGCAAGGCGCCCTGCCCTTGCGCCGGGGCGACGGTGTCTACCGCCGCATCGCCTTCCGCAGCCTGCACATGGAGCTGCCCGGCGAGCGCCCGTTCATTCTCAATCACGGCATCGACGTGACCGAGCAGCACGAAGCCGAAGAAGCGCTGCGCATGGCCACTCGGCAGCGCGAGCTGATTCTCGAGTCGGTGGGCGACGGCATCTACGGAATTGACCTGGAGGGACGCCTGACCTTCATGAATCAGGCCGCGGCCCGCATGTTGGGCTACACGCCGGAGCAGTTGACCGGGCGCGACGTGCACGAGCTGATTCAACACACCCACGCCGACGGCACACCATATTTAAGGTCCAATAACCCGATCCTCAAGGCCATGCGCCGCCGCGAGCCGATCCGCATGAGCGATGAAGTCTTCTGGTGCATGGACGGCAACGCCATCCCGGTCGAATTCAGCGCCAACCCGCTCCTCGAGCATGGGCAGATTTCGGGCATGGTAGTGGCCTTTCAGGACGTTTCGGAGCGCCGCCGCCTGGAGAAAATGAAAGAAGAGTTCATCTCCACGGTGAGCCACGAGCTGCGCACGCCGCTCACCTCCCTGCGCGCCTCGCTGGGCCTGATTTCTTCCGGCTCTCTGGACAAGCGGCCGGAGAAGCAGCGCCAAATGGTGCAAATGGCCATCGGCAACTGCGACCGCCTGGTGCGGCTGGTCAACGACATCCTGGACTTCGACAGCGTGGAAAAGGGCAAGCTGCCGCTCGACCAGCAGCCGGTGGAATCCGCCGATCTGCTCCGCCGCGCCGCGGACGTGGCGCACTCCACAGCCACCCAGGCCCACATCACCTTTCGCATCGACGCCTCCCCGGCAAAAGTGCTGGCCGACGAATCACGCATTTTGAAGGTGCTCAACGAGCTGGTCTCGAACGCCATCAAGTTTTCTCCGCCGGAAACGCTGGTCCGGCTGGCCACCCAACCCAACGGCGAAGATGAGATCCGCTTCTCCGTCGAGGACCAGGGCCGCGGCATCGCACCGGAAAAACTGGAGAGAATCTTTGACCGCTTCCAGCAGGGAGATGCCTCGGACTCGCGCGACCTGGGCGGCACCGGCCTGGGACTGGCGCTCTGCCGCAGCATCGTGGAACAGCACGGCGGACGCATCTGGGCTGAGAGCCAACCGGGCCACGGCAGCCGTTTCCTCTTTACCCTGCACGCCCCGCGGGCCGTCTCAAGATAGACGCCTGCCGCCGGACGTCTTCAAAAGTCAATGCGTTTCACCCGGCAACCCTGTGCACAAGCTTCATAATTTCCATATGCGCCTGTTTGTCGGAATCCCTCTGGCGGCTGCGGTCGTCGACGAGCTCTCGGCGATCTCCCGATGGCTTCAACGCGGCGCGCACGGCCTGCGCTGGACGGCGTCTGAAACATGGCACATTACCCTCCAGTTTCTCGGCAATTCCGGCCCAGAGCAGTTTTCATCCCTTGTCGCGCGCCTGCACGAGCTGCGTTCGCCGGCCGTCGCAGTAGAGCTCGAAAGACTCGGCTCCTTCAACCGCTCCGGGGTTTTCATCGCCACTGTCCGGCCCACGCCCCAACTATTCCTTTTGCAGGAACGTGTTGCAGCCGCGACGGCACGTTGCGGATTTGTTCCCGAAACCCGCCCCTATCAGCCCCACATCACCCTCGCGCGCGGCAAGGGACGGGATACCCAGCAGGAACTCAGCAAAATCGAAGCCAAAATTCAAACCGCGCCCGCCTTCACCCGCTTTTTCGCTCACGAATTCTTTCTTTACGAAAGCTTCCTGGGCCCCACCGGCTCCCACTACCAAATCCTCGAGCGCTTTCCCCTTCTATCGTGACCGGCAAGCGATGTGCCTACCGCGGGAAACAACGTGATCCCGGCCAGTAGCGCTATCGCGGAAAGGATCGTGGGCCTCCCAGCCGGCTGTAGCGTGGGCCTCCCAGCCCACGCCCACTCTGCACCGATGGGAGAGAAGCTTTAAGTTAGGAGCAGCTCGACTCTCGGTACGAGTTACGGATGAAATGACCGACCGCCAACCCGCTAACTCGCAATTTCCGCGAAGCGGAAGCTAACTTGCTGATTTTGTCCATCAAACTCTTCATTCAACCTCTTTGTTGATAGGTAGCCGCGATCAAGGCTCCCTGCAAGGGCACGGTGACTCTGGTTTGCCATGGAAGATGCTTCTGCAGATCATTAACCTCCACGCGCGCACACTAAAAATATGCGGCTGAACCCGGCCCCGGCCGGGAGCCTGAAAGCCCCCCAAAAGGGGGTACCCCCCTGGGGGGTGCGTTCACCTTTTGTTCGCTTTTCACACAGACGAATAACTATATGTCATTTATTTTCATTTACTTGCAAACAAGTCGATCCGTCGAAAATCCAAGTTTTCCACAGTTTTTCAGTTTGTTAAGTCCAATGGAATCAACGCGCAGCTCTGTGATTTTGGGGCAAAGCGCCAAATTTTCGCCTATTTTTGGCCTTTTTCGCTGGAAACTCGGGGCAATTCTTCCCAACTCCAAGTCTTGATTCTGCGGGGAGATTGGGGGTTCACAAACGCTTGGAACCGCACTTCACGCGGTGGCTTCGGTGTAGGTCAATTGGGGATTCGCTGTCTCGCAGTTTTAATTGAGGCTCCGCACTCTTGAGTGCTTATACTTGCCCGGTATTCAGCTCACGGGAGGATGTGTTCATGAAAACAGCCACGGGCCAACCCAGCTTGCCGCGGCCAACGGAACTCTATGCAGACAAAGGGGGCGATTCCCTGCTTTTTTCGCCTTGTCCCGTGCGAATGCCGCGCACCGGATTCCCTTATGCTCTGGAAACCGTCACAATAATCTGTGGACTCAGCAACAATCCAGGACCGGGCGAGCGCAAACGTCGCCCCTGAGAGGCACACTCTGCGTCTCTCGATGCGGGCTCGCTTGCTGGCGGCCGCGGGGTTCGCTGTCTTTCTGCTGGCCCCGGCATCGCTGGCCGCACAATCCTCGGCGCTCACACCTCACTGGATGTTTGAGGGCTCTCTCGCTCTCAACGAGTCTCCCGCTGAGCCATTTCAAGACTCCGGCCAAGCGCCAGCAAGCCCGGCGGGACCCGTGGTCACCGTGCGGGGCGTGGTGCTCAACGCCTCTACAGGTCAGCCGCTGCCCCGCGTGCTGGTCAAGATGGAGGAGACGGGCGCGCTCACCGACGGCGAGGGCCGTTTTGAGATTCCCGCGGTTCCCGTGGGCCTGCAGACCTTCACCGGGACCAAGCCGGGCTTTCGCGGCCAGGCTTCTTCCGGCGGCTTCGATGCCGGCGCGTATCACCTGGTCCGCGTGGCCGACAAAATGCCGGAGCTTTCCTTCTCGCTGGCTCCCACCAATGTTCTCTCCGGGCGCGTAACGCTCTCCAGCGGCGACCCGGCGGTGGGCATCGGCATCCAGTTGCTCCGGCGGTCGGTCGATGCCGGGCGCGCCAACTGGACCTTGACAGACATACACCAGACCAACCCGGAGGGGGAATACCGCTTCGCCGGCCTGGAAGACGGAACCTATCTGGCGATGACCCAGCCGGCCTTCAATAATGACCTGACCGCGCCGTCAGCCGAGAGCCCGCGTGCGCCCCTCCAGTTGCCCGGCTACCCCATCGTCTTCTTCGCCGACGCGGCCGATACCGCCGGCGCCAGCCGCATTCCGCTCGCCGGCGGCCAGCAGGGTACGGCCAACTTCAACCTCGCGCTCAGCCCTTTCCACGCCGTCACCATCGCTCTGGCCAAGCCGCGCGCTCAAGGCCGCTGGCAGTTCATGCCCGCGCTTCAGGACCGCTCCGGGCAAAGGCTGAATTACTCGCTGCTCTACGACGAAAAAAGCTCCACCTTTCGCACCTATCTTCCCGACGGCTCCTACACGCTGACCGTGGAGGGAAACAACAGCGGCGGACCGGAGGGCGACGATCTGCCCCCGTCACGGCACAGGAACAGCGCGGCCCGGGTCGCCGGCCTTTTAGACTTCTCCATCTCCGGCCACCCCGAGCCCAACCTGCGCGTCGTGCTCGCCTCCGACGTGGCCACGACCATCCGTGTCCGCTACGAGCCGGCGCCACCCTCGCGAACGCCCGGCCCGCGCATCGGCGGAGGGATCGATGGATCGGACGAACCTCCACCCCTGGGCCTCTGGCTCAAGCGGGCCGGCGGCGACGGCCAGCAAAACGCCGACTGGGTGGAGGCCGACCTCTTTCAACTAAGGGCGATGGCGCCGGGCTCCTACTGGGTCCAAGCCAGCGCCAATCGCACCGGAACCTGCCTCGGCGCCGTCACCGCGGGCGGCGTGAGTCTGGGGCAAACGCCGCTACTCGTGGGGCCATCGGGAGCCGCCATGCCCGTCGAGGTGGTGGTGCGCACCGATTGCGCCAGCCTCAACCTCCAACTCCCGGCCACCGCCGATACCGGAGCTCCCGGCGAGGAGCCGACCTATTACGTCTACCTGGTGCCGGAGTTCGATTCGGTGGCCGCGTTGGAACCATTGCCCCTGCGCCCTTCCGCGGGCGGATCCGCGACCATTGCCAACCTGACGCCCGGCCCCTACCGGGTCCTGGTCTTCGATGCGCCGCATCAGCTTGAGTACCGCAACCCATCGGCGATGGGAACCTATGCCGGAAGTAGCCAGGCGGTGACACTTTCTCCCGGCGCCACCTCGAGCCTGCTGCTGGAGTTGCCCAGACCTTGACGCACCTTCCCAATCCGCACACGCACTGGCGCTTATCCGCAGCCCTCGCGGCGTTGGCGCTGCTGGCTCTGCCCCTTGCCCGCGCGCAGAGCGCCTCCCCGCAGAAAGCTGCGGCGCTCAGCGGTCCCTACCGCATTGCAGGAACCGTGACCGACTCTGTGACCGGCGAACGCGTGCACCACGCCACCGTTTCCTTGGTGGAGGAGAACAGCCGCGAGACTCTGCAACAGGTGGAGACGGACGACGATGGCCGTTTCTCCCTGGACCATCTGCCCCAGAGCAAATTCGGGTTGATGGCCTCCCGGCGCGGCTATCTCACCGCCTTCTTTGACGAGCACGACAGCTACAGTTCAGCCATTGTGACCGGCCCCGGCCAGGACACCGAGCACATTCCCTTTCGCCTGGCCCCCGGGGCCATGGTGCACGGGGTAGTGACCGACGACGCCGGCGAGCCGGTCGAGAATGCGCGGGTGATGCTCTCGATGAAATCGCGGAATGGCGGGCAGGGCGAGCACCTGATGCGGCCTTCCTCCACCAACACCGACGATACCGGCGCCTTTGAGCTGTGGGACCTACCCCCAGGCACATATTTTTTGGCCGTCAAGGCCCAGCCATGGTTTGCCCTGCACCCGGCTCTAAATGGCGCTGGAAGCTCGGCCGGCGTGGCAAACCCTCTCGATGTGGCCTATCCGGTGACCTACTACGACGGAACCACCGACCATGCCGGCGCTGCGCCGATTCGCCTGGCCGCCGGCGAGCGCGCGGAACTGAATGTTCCTTTGCACGCGGCTCCGGCGGTTCATCTGATGGTCCGTTCCGGTGCGGAGAATGCAACCCCGGAGCAAAGCCGCCGCATAGCGTTTCCGGCTCTGATCCAGACCATTCTGGGCGAGGAAGATCCAGCTTCGATGGGGAATATCCGGCCGGGCCCCCCCGGGTCGGGAATGGTCGAAGTCTCCGGCCTCGCGCCCGGCCACTACGAGATTCGGCAGGACGACCCGCCCCGCAAGGTTGAAGTGGACTTGAGCGGCAACCTGGAGGTCGACACCTCGACAGGCGCGCAGTTGGCCGCGGTCACCGCCGCGGTGAGAATGAGCGACGGCGCTCCCGTGCCCGAACCGCTGCTGCTGGTGCTCAGCTCGGATACGGACGCCAGTCAGGAGATGCAGGCGCTGGTGGTCACCTCCGCTCCCGGCAAATCGGTGGCCCGCTTCGGTTCGGTGAGCCCCGGAATCTGGACGGTGATGGCGCGTAGCGGCGAACTCTCCCTGGGGGTGGCCTCGCTCCAGACTTCAACCGGCGTGCGTAACGGCGCTACCCTTCACTTAAAGGACCATGCCCTTTCTCTCACCGTCACGCTGGTGGTAGGCAAGACCAGCGTGCTAGGGATGGTCGTCAAAGGCGCGACTCCCAGCGCTGCCGGGACGGGAGAGAACAAGGGTCTGGCCGGGGTCATGGTGGTGCTGGTTCCGCAGGACCCAGGGGCCAACCGCGGCCTCTTCCGGCGCGACCAGTCGGACTCCGACGGCAGCTTTTCCCTGCGCGATGCGGCCCCAGGGAAGTACACCGTGGTGGCCATCGAGGACGGGTGGGAGTTGGAATGGGCGCGGCCGGAGGTGATTCGCCGCTATCTTTCCAAGGGTGTGGGCGTCACTGTACCAGAGCATTCCGACAAGCAGTTGCAGTTGGCGGAGCCGGTTCCGGTACAGGCGCGTTGAGCCGGGGCCGGCAATATGGAGGCGGACTTCTTGGAACCGGGGTGGAGAGGATAGTCTATGAAGGTACAACAATTTGAATTTTGGCGGCTGTCAGGGACCAGGTCCCGTGGGCGGCGGCAGAGCCACAGCAAGTTTTTTTCTGAGGAGAGTCCCAAAGTGACGAGGAAGTTTTTGCTTTCGATTCTGGCCGTGATTCCGGCCGTATTTTTGCCTCTGACGGCCACCAGCCAGATTGCCCCGGATCGTCCCCACAAAGAACAGGCTGAACCCACCTTCAAGTACGAGGTCTTCGCCGGCTACGGCTACACCAGCTTGAACCAGGTGAACCAGTCCCGCCATGGATTGCAGGGAGTCAACATTTCCGTGACCCGGAACTGGGGTAAGTACTTCGGCTTGACTGCCGATGGCGCGTTTTACAACTACGCGGTCGCCTCAGGCAATCCTGGCAGCCCCAAGGTCGACCTGGTGCTGTTTGGGCCCGAGTTGCACGCCCAACTGATCGGGCGCACCAGCGGGTTCTTCCATGCGCTGCTGGGCGGAGCCCATACCGGCGGAGAAAGTATGAATCCCAACATTTCGTTTGCCGGAGGCGTAGGCGGCGGCCTGGATTACCAGCTTAAGCCGCGCTTTAGCATTCGCGTTGCAGGAGACGACATTGCCTCCTCGTTCGTCGCGGACCCCAACAAGCTGGGCTACTCCCCGCATGAGCGCCGCAACTCGCGTGCCTCCGTGGGTGTGGTTTACAAGTTCTAAGGCGACAAACGCTGGATGATGCTGAACGAGGCGGGAGCGCGGCTTCCGCCTCGTTCTTTTTTTGCGCGGAGACTTTTCGCACGGACAATTGGCCAGCCGAGGCAGCAAACTCCGCAATGGCGGTCTCTGCACTTCCAGGTCCCGGCCGCGCACGCCGGAGTCCCCGCCTCTTGAGAAGATGGAACGAGAGAAGCAGCGTTGCGCGGCGCGGCGAGAGGAGAAGTTGTGGCGCATTGGACAGGTCTCCCGGAAGAGGCACGCGCAGCCGTTGCGGCTGAGACCGGAGCCATTCTCCTGGAAACCTCGCGCTTCGACCCCTCCAACCAGCACAGCTATCTGTTTCTGCATCCCGTCGACACGATTGTTGCCCATACGCCCGGTGAACTTCCGCAGGTCTTCGCGCGCATCGAATCCGCGCTCCGCCAGGGCTTCCACGTTGCAGGATTCTTCTCCTACGAGTGTGGGACACACTTCGGGCGATCCGGCGGCGGCAGCGTCGAGGCCGGCGAGCTTCCACTGGCGTGGCTGGGTGTCTACCGCAAGCCCTTCGTCTTCGATCACGCGCAGGGCCGCTTTGAAGGCCCAGCCCCCGAGCCATTTCCCAAGCTCCCTGCCGCAACCGGCACGGATATCACTCCCGAAAGCATCGCTCTTGAGATTGCACCCGCGGAATACAGCGACCGGATTCTGAGGATCAAGGAGTACATCGCCGCGGGCGACACCTACCAGGTGAACTTCACCGACAGGGTGTCTTTCCCGGTGCAAGCCAGGCCTTCCGCGCTCTACGCAGCCTTGTCGCGGCAGCAGTCCGTGGCCTATGGCGCGTTCCTGAATGTTGCGGGCCACCATATCCTCTCCTTTTCGCCGGAATTGTTTTTCCGGATGGACGGCGGCAGAATCGTGACCCGCCCGATGAAAGGGACCATGGCGCGCGGTCTGGATGCCGTCGAAGACCGGCAAGCCTCTCTCCGGCTCCAAAACGACGAGAAGAACCGCGCCGAGCATGTGATGATCGTGGATTTGCTGCGCAACGATCTAGGCCGCATCTGCCAGACAGGCAGCGTGGTCGTCGAGGATCTTTTCTCCGTGGAGAAATACGAAACTCTGCTGCAGATGACCTCTTCCATCGCGGGCCAAATGCGGCCGGGCGTGAGCTATTACGAAATCTTCCGCAGCATGTTTCCCTGCGGGTCCATCACCGGAGCGCCGAAGCTGCGCACCATGGAAATCATCCGCGAACTGGAGCAAAGACCGCGCGGAGTCTACTCCGGCGCCATCGGCTTCATTTCGCCCGGCGGCTCCGCGGTTTTCAACGTCGCGATTCGAACCCTGACCATGAAAGATGGCCTGGCCTTCATGGGCGTGGGAGGAGGCATTGTCGCCGATTCCGACCCGCACGACGAGTACCGCGAGTGCCAGCTCAAGGCTGCCTTCCTGACCCGCGCACGGCCTGAGTTCCAACTCATCGAAACCATGCTGTGGGAGAAGGAGTTCCGCCTGCTTCCCCTGCACCTCGACCGCCTGGAAGCTTCGGCCGATTATTTCGATTTCGGCTTCGACCGGGAAACCGTGGTTGAGCGGCTCAGTGCACTGTCGGCTTCATTTGAGGACGAAACGCGGCAGCGCGTGCGGCTGCTTCTCGGCGCGAAAGGCGAGATAACTCTGAGTCACTCCGAGTTACAGACGGAATCCTACTCTGTCCGTGTGAAGTTATCGGAACAAACTACCTCTTCTACCGATATTTTCCTGCGCCACAAGACCACGCAGCGCGAGTTCTACAACCGCGAGCTGGCCGCCGCACGCGCAGAAGGCTTTGACGAAGCTCTGTTCACCAATGAAAAGGGCGAGGTGACCGAAGGCGCGATCAGCAATCTTTTCATTGAGCGTGCCGGCAAATTCCTTACCCCGCCGCTCGTCTGCGGCTTGCTGCCGGGAGTTTACCGGCGCCAGCTGCTTGAAACTCGCACGAACGCAGAAGAGTGCATCCTTACCCTCGCCGATTTGCAGACCGCGGACGCCGTGTATCTTTGCAACTCCGTACTTGGACTGCGGGCAGTAAAGGTGCCCCTTTTTCAAGCCGTGGGACGATGAGCAATGCTGCGGTCTCGGATTTTGAGCTGGGATGGATTCTCAATCTTGCACGCATTCCTAACCCGCTTCGCCATCGCCTGCCTCCGGATACGGCCCAACCGCATAAGTGAGCATCAGAATGCCGCTGGGCAAGGCCCTGCTCTTCTCCAGTCGAAGCGGCTGACGCCGTCCTTCCTGCATCAAAGGCGTTCCGCTTCCCAGCATCACGGGCATCAGGGAGACCTCAACTGTATCGACAAGACCGGCATCGAGGAGACTGCGAAAGAGCACCCCACCGCCAGACAGCCAGATGTCTTTGCCCGCCTGCGCCTTCCACGCGGCCACCGCTTCCGCGACGTTGCTGCTCAAAATGGTGACGCCGGGATGCTCCTCCTGCTTCAGTGTGCGCGAAACAACGATCCAACGGTGGCCGAGGTCCGGCCATTGTGCCGCCCTTACCCAGGCAATCTCAAAGGTTCGCCGGCCCATCAGCAGCGTATCGAACTGGGCGTGAATGGCTGCAAAATCCAAGGATGGGTCGGCAACGATCCAGTCATACTCGCCGTTCGGCCCAGCGATGAACCCATCCAAGCTCATCGCCACGCTGTAGCGCAAACGCCGCATCGTTGCCTCCGTTTGTGATTCCCTACCCTTCTTCCGCCTCGCGCAGTTTGGCGATGACGGTGAAGTCCTCGAGGGTCGTGGTGTCGCCCTTGATTTCGCCGTGGGTGGCAAGCTCGCGCAGGAGGCGGCGCATGATCTTGCCGCTCCTGGTTTTGGGCAGGGCTTCGGTAAACCGAATGTCGTCGGGGCGGGCCAGGGAGCCGATCTCCTTCGAGACCCACTTGCGCAGTTCGTCTTTCAGCTCGTTGCTGGGCTGATAGCCGCTTTCAAGAGAGACAAAGGCAGAGATGGCCTGGCCCTTCAACTCGTCGGGGCGACCGACGACGGCAGCTTCGGCCACTTTGGGGTGGGCCACCAGGGCGGACTCGACTTCCATGGTGCCCAGGCGGTGGCCGCTGACGTTGATTACGTCGTCCACACGGCCCATCAGCCAGAAATAGCCGTCGGCGTCCTGGCGCGCGCCATCGCCGGTGAAGTAGCAGCCAGGAACGTCGCTCCAGTAGGTCTGCTGGTAGCGCTCGGGGTCGCCGTAGACGGTGCGGGCCATGGAGGGCCAGGGCTTGCGGATGACGAGCAGGCCGCCGTGGCCGGCCGGGACTGGCTCGCCCTCCTTGTTGACCACCTCGGGCTGAATGCCAAAGAAGGGGCGCGTGGCTGAGCCGGGCTTGGCCGGGACCGCGCCGGGAATGGGCGCGATCATGATGGCGCCGGTCTCGGTCTGCCACCAGGTGTCGACGATGGGGCAGCGGTTGTGGCCGATCTTCTCGCGATACCACATCCAGGCTTCGGGGTTGATGGGCTCCCCGACTGTTCCCAGCAGGCGAAGCGAACTGAGGTCGTGCTTCTCCACGTACTGGTCGCCCCACTTGATAAAGGCGCGAATGGCGGTAGGCGCGGTGTAGAAGACCGTGACCTTGTGGTCGTCGATGACCTTCCAAAATCTGGAAAAGTCGGGCCAGTTCGGAGCGCCCTCGTACATCAGGACCGTGGCGCCGTTTTGCAGCGGGCCGTAAATCACGTAGGAGTGGCCGGTGACCCAGCCGATGTCGGCCGTGCACCAGTAGATGTCCTCGTCCCGGAGGTCGAAGACGTACTTGGTGGTCAGGTAGGTCTGGACGGCGTACCCGCCCGTGGTGTGGACAAGTCCCTTGGGCTTGCCGGTGGTGCCGGAGGTGTAGAGGATGTAGAGCGGGTCCTCGGAGTCCATGGGCTCGGCGGGGCACTCGCTGGGCGCGTTCGCCACCAGGTCGTGCCACCAGAGATCGCGGCCCGCGAGCATGGTGACCGGCGAGCCGGTGCGGCGGTAGACGATGACGTGCTGGACAGTGGGGCAAGCTGCCATGGCTTCGTCGACGGTGCGCTTGAGCTGGATTTCGCTGCCGCGCCGGTAGCTGGAGTCCTGGGTAAGGATGGCAACGCAACCGGAATCGTTGACGCGGTCGGCGATGGCATTGGCAGCGAAACCGCCGAAGATCACGGAGTGGATGGCGCCGATGCGCGCGCAGGCCAGCAGGGCGACGGCCAGTTCCGGGGTCATACCCATATAGATGGCGACGCGATCGCCCTTCTTGATGCCCAGCGCCTTGAGGGCGTTGGCAAATTTCTGCACCTCGACGTGCAGCTCGGCATACGTAAGGCGACGAATCTCGCCCGGTTCGCCCTCCCAGATCAGGGCGGTCTTGTCGCGGCGCGGCCCGTCGAGATGGCGGTCGATGCAGTTGTAGCTCAGGTTCATCTGGCCGCCGGCGAACCAGCGCGCGTGGGGCAGGTTCCACTCCAGAACCTTGTCCCAGGGCTTGAACCAGTGGAGTTCCCGAGCCACACCGGCCCAGAAGGCCTCGGGGTCGTCGATGGATTGCTTATAGAGAGTTTCGTACTGCTCCAGGCTCTGGATATGAGCCTTCCGGCTGAATTCCTCAGGCGGCGGGAAGACGCGGAATTCGCGCAGCGTGGAGTCGAGGTCCTGGCTTGGTGCGGAAGAAACAGGCAAGGAAGACATATCAACGTCCTTTTCGGGGAGGGAAAATCGACGCATCCGCGGCGGGCGACAGAGAGTTCTCTCCCGCCCCCGCGTGGGAGACACTTTACCGAGGTTGAGGCACAAACGGCAAGTGGCAGAACAAGAAAGGGCCAAGCGAAGTCACGCGGGCAAGTTCTCAAGCCCGCGAGTGGCCAAAAAACGAACGGCCTGACCGTCTCCAGGGTCAAGCCATGAAGCCGTCAGGCCGTTTGTTTTGATCCGATGATCCGGCTGCTCAGGCGTAGCGCTTCTGGTGCCAGGCCCATGCGGTGCGGAGGATGTCGTCGAGCTGGGTGTACTTCGGCTTCCAGCCGAGTTCGCGCATGGCTTTTTCCGAACCGGCGACCAGGACAGCGGGGTCCCCGGCGCGGCGGGGATGGATTTCAGCGGGGATGGGGTGGCCGGTGACGCGGCGCGCCGATTCAATGACTTCTCGAACGCTGAAGCCCTTTCCGTTGCCGAGATTGAAGACCAAGCGCTGCTTGGCGGCGGCATCGGTCTCCAGGGCCTGAAGGGCGAGCAGATGAGCCTCGGCCAGATCGGAGACATGGATGTAGTCGCGAATGCAGGTGCCGTCCGGGGTGGGATAGTCTTCGCCATAGATGCGGATGGACTTGCGGCGGCCCAGGGCGACGTCGAGGATGAGCGGGATGAGGTGGGACTCGGGGTCGTGCGCCTCGCCACGGGTGACGCCGTTTGCGCCTTCCGGGGCGCCAGCAACATTGAAGTAGCGCAGGGAGGCGGAGCGGAGACCATGGATGCGGTGAAACCAGCCCAGCATGTGCTCGACCAGCAGCTTGGACTCACCGTAGGCATTGGTGGGCGAAAGTTCCGCATCTTCCTGAATCGGAATGGACTTCGGCTCGCCGTAGACGGCGGCCGTGGAGGAGAAGACCAGGCGGCGGGGGCCGTGGGCCAGGACCGCTTCCAGCAGGGAGAGGGTGGAAGCGGTGTTGTTGCGGAAGAACTGCTCGGGATGGACCATGGATTCGCCGGCTTCAATGAGGGCGGCGAAATGGAGGACGGCGTCGAAGGGGCGGCCATTTTGCTGGGCGGCGATGAAAAGGTTTTCAAGAGCCGGCCGATCAGATAGTTCCCCTTCCACAAAGCCCACACCCGGGGGCAATAAATCGCGACGGCCGTGACTTAAGTTATCGAAAACAATGGCTTCGTGTCCCATTTCGGTCAACAATCCCGCCACCGTTCCACCTATGTACCCGGCGCCGCCCGTGATCAATATGTTCATAAAAAAGTACCCCTTTCGTATGCACTTTGGTTTACTTTAAGTCTATAGCATAGGTCAAAGACGAGACGAGGTTGAACGTCCGCCCGCAGACCGTCGATAAGATGGCTGACCTTTGAATCTTCTTTATGCCGCTTTGTTCGGCGCAGTGCAACGGGAAAGGTTTTTTCTTCGTGCAATTGCGTAGGATGTTCGGTTGCACCAGAGTTGAGGGACTGCGATTGGTGATTTGCCTTGGGCACACAACAGGAGATCCTGCATGTCCAAGGTCCACGCGGCCGGCAATTCGCATTGTCACCCAGCGCCTTCAGAGGGTTTCTGGCCACGGCCGGAGCTGGATGACACGGTCGCTCGCGACAAGCATAGCGAGAGTATCCTCCCTTTCCCTCACGGATTTGCACGCAGGCCATTCGATCCGCGACCGGCAACCGGGTGCGGCGAAAGAGCGCTGTCACCAGCCAAATCCGCTCTGCAACCTGAATCGGAAAGTGGTTCGCAAGGCAATGCGGACGGCGGCAGGCCCCATGCACGTGCATACCCACCGGCTGGCCAATCTTGCGGATGGCGAGAAACGGCACGAAATACCCCGAAAACCCTGCGCAGGAGTGGGGCATCCGCCTCGGCCTGCGCTGGACGGGGAAAACAGAACCCGCGCCGCTTTGACGGCGGCAAGGGAGGATTAAAGCAATGCCTGTGAAACCTTACTCTCAACGCACCACCTTTGGTTTGCTTCCCGAACCCGAGAAAAGACCGGGCTCGTTTATCGCCAGCATTGTGGTCAACGGGCTGATTCTGGCGCTGGCCCTTTATATCGGGATGACGGCCAAGACAGTCCTCGATGTGCATAAATACGAGCAGACCTTGCTGGTTTTGCCCACCGAACCGCCGCCGCCGGCCAAAGTCAAGATGCCTCCCCCACCCAAGCTGAAAGAGCCGCCGCCGACTGTCAAGTTCGAGGCGCCCAAGATCGTCCTGCCGCGGCCTGAGCCCAAGCCGGAGAAGCCCATCCAGATGGAAGCCAAGCTGATTGCGCCGGCCATCAAAGCGGCCAAGCCCTCCATCATTCTGGCGCCCCAACCCAAGGCTGCGTTGACGGCCGCCATGCCGGCACAGTCGAACCAGGTGAAGGCCTCGACGGCGCCTGTGCATCTGGGGCAGACCTTCGGGGTGACGCCGAATCCGAATGCTTCCCGGCCGGCGACCGTCGCTGCCATCGGCAACCCGTACGGCGGCATGCAGGGTCCGTCGGTTGCGCCCCACGGCGTGGTCGGATCCACCGGCATCGGCAACGGAACCAGATCGGGCTCGAACTCGGGCGTGGTGGGCAAGGTAGCCTCCGCGGGCATTCCCGGATCCGAGGGAACGGCCAACCGAGGGACATATGGCGGCGGCAAAGTGGCCACCGCCAGCATTCCAAGCATGGTCCGCGTGGCGGCGCCCACCCCGCAGATGGCCGCAACACCAACCGCTACCAACCTGGAGGTACTCTCCAAGCCGCCGGTCCTCTATCCCATCGAAGCCAAACAGCTCAAGGTGCAGGGGGACGTGATCTTGCGCGTGACATTCAGGGCCAGCGGCCAGATTGTGGTGCAGGGGATCGTGCATGGCCTGGGCCACGGACTGGACGAAGAGGCGCGGAGGGTGGCGCAGCAGATTCGTTTCCATCCCGCAACGCGCAACGGACAAGCCGTGGATATGACCACCAACATCACCATTTCGTTCCAGTTAGCGTAGCATCGAAGTTGCACCAGTTCGGACACCGGTTGCGCTTGGCCGCAGGCTGCATCCTAAGGATGCAGGCGGCCCAGCGAAGACTTGGAAGAACCAGCTTAGGAGCTTTACATGACGTTTCGGAAGATATCCCTGACCTTCCTGACCATCACGCTGTGCGTCGGCTGCGCGTACGCAAAGAAGCAACCAAAGTACGAGCAGGTTCGCCAACTCACTCCCGAGCAGGCGGCGCTGGTGGAAAAAGCCATCGGGCGGGAAAAGGTGCTGATCAGGAACATTCAGCAGCGCACGCCGCTGGTGGAAACCTATATCCAGAACACCAAGCCGGACGTGAAGCTCTATGAGGTACCGGTGGAAGACACCTACATGCTGAGCCGCGTGGATTTCGGCAGGGGTTTCTTCGACAAGGCCTACCAGACGCGCTCGGAAACCAAGCACGGGTTTTTCAAGGGATCGCTGTCCTCCATGGTGGCGCTGACCAAGGCGCTGAAGCTGGACACCAAGTTCACCTACAATCCGCTGGGCTTCACGGAAATGATGTTCCTTGACCCGTCCAGCTTCGACAGCCAGCATTATGTTTTCAGCTATGTGCGGCGGGAGTTCCTCGGTTCGGTGCGCACCTGGGTGTATGACGTCCATCCCAAGGTAGCCGGCATGGGCCGTTTCTATGGCCGCATCTGGATTGAGGACACGGACGGGAACATCGTCCGCTTCAACGGCACCTACACCCACCCCGGTTCCGAGGACGACTCGCGCTACTTCTTCCACTTCGACAGTTGGCGCATGAACGTGCAGCCGGGAATCTGGCTGCCGGTGGCCGTCTACGTGGAGGAAACCGAGCGCATGGAAGGCGACCGGAAGGTGGGATTGAAGGCGCAGACCCACTTCTGGGGCTACTCACTGAAGGTGCCCACCCGGGAGAGCGAGAACGTCAGCGTAAAGGTGGACGACGCGGTGGACAAGAGCGACGACGCGCAGGACGTGGGCCCGCTGCAAGCCACGCGCGCCTGGGTCACGCAGGCTGAGAACAACGTGATCGACCGGCTGGTGGAAGCCGGGCTGGTGGCGCCTCTGACTCCGAACGGATACGAGTCCACGGTGCTCGATCAGATTGTGATCAACCTGGCGGTGCCCAACAACCTGGCCTTCACGGACCCCGTCCACTGCCGGGTTCTGCTTTCGACCACGGTGGAAACCACCACGGTGGGCAACACGATTTTGGTGAGCAAGGGCCTGATCGACTCGCTGCCCAACGAAGAATCGATCGCCTCGGTGATCGCCATGGAACTGGCGCACATCGCGCTGGGCCATCATATCGATACCCGCTACGCGTTCAATGACCGGCTGCTCTTCCCCGACGAATCGACCTTCCAGCGCATCGACATGTACCACACCGAGCACGACAATATAGATGCGGCGAAGAAGGCTGTGGAGTATTTGCAGGCCTCGATGTACAAGGACAAGCTGCCCTCCGCCGGGCTCTACTGGGCGCAACTGGCCGACCGCGGCAAGGTGCTGAAGGCGCTGAACACCCCCAAGCTGGGCGACTCGCTGCTCAAGGCCGACGGAACCCCCTGGATGGGCGACATCGCGAAGATGGCCCCCAAGCTGAACTGGGACGATCTGGCGCAGGTTCCTGCGCTGCCCCTGGGAAGCTGGCTCAAAACCGATCCGTGGGACGACCGGGTGCACATGTTGAACGCCAAGCGCTATGCGCCGATGAACGCACGCGACAAGATGCCGCTGGAAGTGACACCGGTCTTCTACAAGCTGCAGCGCTACGACGAGACGAAGCTGGTTGCGCCCGCCCCGCCGGCTGCAGCAACTCCGACACCCAACCCTCCTGCGGCCGATCCTGCCGCAACGGACGCAGCCACGCAGCAGCCGGCAACCTCGGCAGCTGGAACGCAGGGGCAATCCAATCCGCCGGATGCGACCACAACGCCTTCGGCTCAGCCCGACCCCGGCAATGCACCGCAGCAGCAGCCAGCGGGCTCGACCCCCAACCCGCAGTAATCACGGAATGTAGCGTACTCCGGACGGCGGGCGCCGGCACAGCGCCTGCGGGCCGGGATTCATGATTCGAACTTCTTGCCGCCATCCCCTGGGGCAGCGAATTTTTTCGTAAGGACTGGATGCTTTTTTGCCTATGAAACGCTTGGCATTTGTTCTTTCATGCATCGTGACGGCATCCGCAGCGGTTGCCGCGAGCGCACAAGCCGTGCCGTCGGCCACAGCCCGCCAGTTTTCTCTCACCGTGGGTGGAACGGCCTCGGCGTTTCAACCCGACTTTTCCGGTAACTGGAGCAACACGCCCCCCTTCTACCCCTTGGCGCAGAGCAGCAATTCCTGGCTGTTTGGCATGGGCGCTTATGTCGACGTAAAGCTCAACCGCTGGGTGCAGTTGGAGGCCGAGGGCCGCTGGCTGCGCTTCAATCAGCTGGATGGCATTCACCAGGACAACTACCTGGTTGGCCCACGGTATCCGCTTCACCGCTTCGGGAAAGCGACCGTCTACGCCAAAGGGCTGATCGGCTATTCGCAGATGAGCTTCGACACCGCCGGCGATCACGGCCGTTTCACGGACTTCGCCTTCGGCGGAGGAGCGGACATCAAGCTGACCAAACACATCAGCTGGCGGGCGGTCGACGCCGAATATCAGTACTACCCGAGCTGGGGCAACACCACCCTGTCTCCTTACGGAGTGAGCACGGGGATCGGCTACAAAATTTTCTGAGCCTTGGACTGATTTTGAGTGGCAGCGCGTCCAGGCGCCCCTTATGAGCGGCCCGACGCGCGAGTTCCGCAGCACCCTCGAGCATTTTCGATTCTGCTCTTTATATAAAGACATCGAAGTCAATCGGTGAATCCAAAGGGCACGAGGAGTCTGTCGGGCGGAGGGTTTCGCCAAGGTGGGCTCAACGATCGCCTTGCGCATTTTGTATACGGAGCGGCCAGCCTCCGTGTTTGACTGCAACGCCGTTGAGACCAGTCGGGACCCGGCGAGTCATTCTTTTCCAAGACGCGCGCTGGTCGCTATAATCGCTGCCACCTATGATTATTCGGCGACGGCGATTCCTTGGTTCCTCTCTCGTTGTCCTTGGCGGTGCGCTGACTGACGCACTCACGACTCCACTCTGGAAATGGAAGAACCCGATTCCCGTGGGAGCCGCGGCAGAGGATCGACCAACGTCTCCGGTCCAGTTTGTGGATGTGGCTCAGCAAGCCGGATTGACCATCCCCAACGTGTGGGGCGGGATCGAGCACAAACGATCGATCATTGAGACCAAGGGAAGCGGGCTGGCCTTTTTCGATTACGACAATGACGGATGGCTGGACATCTATCTCTCAAACGGTAACCGGCTCGATGCACACTGGCCACCGGGGAAGGCGCCGACCTCGCATCTCTACAAGAACAACCGCGACGGAACGTTTACCGATGTTACTGAAAAGTCCGGCTTGGCGCGCGCCGGTTGGCAAACCGGCGTCTGTGTGGGCGATTATGACAACGACGGTTGGGACGACCTGTTCTGTTGCTTCTGGGGACATAACATCCTCTTTCATAACAACGGGGATGGAACCTTTACCGATATTACTCACAAGGCCGGGCTCTACCAGAAACAGGGCCGATGGGGTTCCGGCTGCACCTTTCTCGACTATGATCGCGACGGCCACCTCGACTTGTTCGTCTGCAATTACATCACTCTGGACCCGGACAGGATTCCCTCCGCTTCTGACATGAGTTACTGCCAGTGGAAGGGCGTTCCTATCATGTGCGGTCCGCGTGGCCTTCCGGGCGACACAAACATCCTCTATCACAACAACGGGGACGGCACGTTCACCGATGTTTCAGAGAAGTCGGGCATACTGAAGCCCGGGCCTCGCTATTCGATTACCGCTGTTTCCTACGATTTCGACAACGACGGGTGGCCGGACATCTATGTTGCGGTTGACTCCGAGCCGAGCATTCTTTTCCAGAATAACCATGACGGCACCTTCACCGATGTCGCCGTCATGTCCGGCTGCGCTTACAGCGACAACGGCCACGAGCAAGCCGGCATGGGCGTTGCCGTGGCGGACTATGACTGCGATGGCTGGTTCGACATTTTCAAGACGAACTTCGTGGACGACACAGTCAACCTTTACCACAACAACGGCGATGGGACATTCAGCGACGTATCCTCCACATCCGGCGTGGGAGTCAACAACCGCTATGTGGCGTGGGGTTGCGGGTTTATCGATTACGACAACGATGGCTGGCCGGACATTGTGCAAGTGAACGGGCACGTCTACCCCGAGGTTGATATGTATAACTTCGGCGAAGCCTTCAAGAATCCGCGACTGGTGTACAAGAACCTCGGCAACGGGCACTTCAAAGATGTTTCTTCGGAGATGGGAACGGGGGTCAGCGAGCGTTTCTCCAGTCGCGGTGCGGCATTCGGAGACTACAACAACAACGGCAATATGGATGTCCTGGTTTTGAATCTTAACGATTTACCGTCGCTGCTTCGCAATGACGGGGGGAACAAGCAGAATTGGATCAAGATCAAGCTCGTGGGAACCAAGTGCAATCGCACGGCCATTGGAGCGCGTGTGCGAGTTACTACGGGAAAACACACCCAGATGGATGAGGTCCACAGCGGGACGAGTGTCATGTCGCAAAGCGACCTCCGTCTTCATTTCGGCCTTGGGAAGGTCGATACTGTGGATGTGATCGAAGTGAAATGGCCGACCACGCAGAAAGCGGAGCGTTTCACCCAGGTGAAGGCAAATCAAATACTCACCATTCGCGAGGGAGACGGCATCGTGGCGACATTCAAGCCGAGAGCGACATAAAGTTGCTTGCGAAGACGATTGAGACCCCGGTGGTGGGTCTTGGGTGGAGAAGCCTATGGATGAGCTTGTTGCTTGGGGACATCTACCAGAAACTGTTTGATTTCGTGACGGTGGCGCTCAACGGCATCGGCTTCAGCTTTCTTGATCTCGTCATGAAGCTGAAATTCCTGCGTGGCCTTCTCGTGTTCGCCAGTTCGATCGTATGCCACTGCCAGCCGGTAATGCGCTTCAGCCAGCTTGGGGTCCGCAGCGATCGCCTTCAAATAAAGGGCAATTGCCTTCCCGGCGTCGCGCTGAGAAAAATAGAGAATTCCCAGTTGTAGATAAGCATCAGCGCATTTGGCATCGATGGTCACGGCTTTGGTGAGCAGCGTTTCGATCTGCTGCGCGGCCAACTGGTCCAGAGGCTGTTGCTGACGTTTCCAGATGGCCATCGCATAGAAATAATTGGCGAGAGAGTTATCGGGCTGCTGTTGGACAAACCGCGCCAGCTTCGGCTCCACGCACGGCAGTGGGTTGGGCGCCGCCATCTCGATCTTGCCCATGAAGATGTACGGTTCGGGGTCTGCAGGATTCAAGTCGGAGGCATCGCAGAGGCGAAGGGCCGCCTCATCGTAGCGTGCGCCGGCAAACAGGGCCGTACCCAGCGCAGTCAGCATTCTGGCTGACTGCGGGTAGGCCGCGGCGCCCTTCTCAAAAACCTCAAGCGCCTGCCAAACGGCCCGATGAAGCAGCAGTTCCGAACCCCATTCAAAGTAGTTCTGCTCATTGGGATTCAAGTGAACTGCCTGCTCAAACTCGTGTACGGCGGCCAAAGGATCCCCTTGCTTCTCATCCTGCTCACCGGCAAGACGATGCTCGTTCGCGGCGGAGTGGCCACCTGTTTCCGATGCGGTTGCCCCACTGGCGCCGGCCGAACCGGCTCCTTTTTCCTCCGGCTTGAGAGCGAGAGTTTCGCGCGCGAGAGTTTCACTGGTTCGTAGGGTGGAGTCCGACCCATGCCCCCCAACCGCCGTCCAATCTGTAACTCCGGCGACGGTGAAACTTGGCTTGTCGGCAAATTCCATGGCTTGGGGCGCGGGCGACGCAGACGCGGGGGACCTTGCAGGGATCGCCTCTGAATCTCCCCCGGAACCTTCAAGGACCAGATTGACCTGCTGTTGACCACCTGCCAATAACACCGAGACGGCAGCAGTATGGCTGTGCATTCCCGATTTCTCGGCGCTGAGCAAGTAATCTCCCGTCGCGAGCGATGGGAACGTGAAGGCTCCTTCCCCATTTGTCTTTCTCTCGGAGGCACTGGAGACGCTCTTCTGTTGAAGGCGCACCAGCGCATCCATCACGGGTTTGCCGCGCGAGTCAAGAACAGAGCCGTGAATGGTAACGCTGTCCGAATGCTGCGGAGATGCCTGTTGCGCGGCTGTCATTGGGATCGACACGCTCATGAACACGAGGATCACGACAAGCACGCAGCGCAGACCAAGGCCGATCCTTGAACCGAAGGGGGACCGCACTTTGCATGAATCATTCGCCAAGTGACTCATTCTTGCCAAGTCCGAATTCTTGCCGCACTGATTCTTCATGCTCGCACCTATAACTCTCCCGTCGCCGACGAAGTAGGCGGTTTCGCCTGCATAGCAAGCTCATTGTACAGCCAGAGTGAGACCTGCGGAGGCATCGCAGCCTAAGTAACGCAAGCAGCCATTTGAACTAAGCGATCCAGGCGCAAAGTGCGCGGCCGAGACGGTCAAGAGAGACCGGTTCCGCTTCTTGCCAAAGGACAAATTCCGGTGGCGCCACGACATAACATTCGGAAAGGCTCCCGGCCACGCATACACATGCGGTCGAGTGCTGGTATTCCCCGAAGCGGCTGGCGGCCAGCCACACATAGAGCGCCAGTATTTGCGCGTCCGCAGCGCTGCCTGGCAAGTCGTTGACAGCCGGGAGCGGATTGACCTGATCCGGGTTGTCGAAAACGGCCACCCCGGTGAAAGGTTTGGGCTTGCTGCGCACTGCGAATTGCGCCGCCAGGAACGAGGGCCGAGCACGGCGAAACGCTTCAGAAGCTCCCCACTCGACAAAGGAATTTCCAAAGATGACGGCCCCATTCCCGGTGAGATAAAGGGACCTCATGAATTCACGCACTGCCGGATCCGACGCCACCTCCGGAGGACACCACGGAGTGACTTCAACTTTGCGCAGGCGATCGAATACGGCGTCCGCATCGGCAAGGTCCTTGCGCATGGTGTTCATTTCGCGCGAAAAGCCCTGCCGGTAGAGATCGAGTCTTCCGTAGCTTAACAAGGTGGCTTTTGTTATAGCCGTCGACGTCGGCTTAAGCCCAATGATGGCATCAACCAAGCTTCTTCCAGCATCCAGCACCCAGGTGTTCGCGGATGAAGCATCGGCACGGTCCAGTGCAACATCCAGGAGCCCGCCCGACCGGATACCCGTCGCGCAAGTTGTCCCCGTGAGAAGCAATTCCATAGCGTTGTCGTGATCGCCCGCTGGGCTGAGATCGAGCTTCACCGGCCGGCCAATTCCCTGCCAACGTCGCCATGCGCTTGCCGCGTTGACAGGAAGAGACTGCGGTATATGGAGCAGGACCAATCGATTTCTCGAAGGGGCCTCGGCGCCACTAGTGTTCAATGCGTGCCCGTCGGCCGCGTCATATACCGCCTGTACCGCACGGCGCCATTCTTGAAAGTGCGGCGACCGCGCAAGCTGGGATGAGTTCAGGATCGTCTGTTCGTTGGTTGAGAATTCCCAGTGGCGGACTCCCATCTTTTCTTCTAGCTCGACGACATCCTTGAACAGGCTGGCGCATTGCTCGGGATTCAGGCTTGACACATAGAGGATAAGTTTCTCGACGGACTGGCGTTCGTTGGGGAAGAGGTAGTTCCACTGATTGAGCTGCTGATTGACGAAGGGAAGAAAAGTCAGCGGCAGGCGCTTGAGCAGGCCTTTGTTCAATGCGTCTTGAATATCCTCCGGCAACTTATCAACGGCCCGCATAATTCCTTCCTAACACCAGCTACCAACCATCGTGGGCTTCCGAGAAGCAGCTAACCGCGAAACTCATTCAGCTTTGCGCCGAGCGAATCCACAGGAGAACAGCCGAGCAAGTTCGCGAGGGTAGGACACAGATCGATGTGGCGAATGGGGCGCTCAATGATTTGGGGCTTGTCGACCGCCGCGCCCAGAGCCATCATCCAGGTGTCCCTGGTTGAGTCTGTATTGGCGCGATGATTGAAGAATCCGTTGGTCGATGAACCGTCGGGGTCACGTCCGAACTCGGGGAGAATGACCATGGTTGTCTTGCCGTGGTAGTCGGGATTCGCTTCTACCTCCTGCCAGAGTTGCCAGGCAAGACGGTCTGCCGAACGGATGCCCGCAAGGTGCAGCGCATACGAGCCGAAATGGGCGGCTTCTACGTCGGAGAAGGCGACGACGAGCACGCGCGGCGAGAATTTGCGCATCACTTCCCTGCTCATAAAAAAGGTCAGTTCGTCTCCGGAGGTCGGACCGCCGCTGCGCACGAAGCTGGCAATGGCCGTCTGGATCGTGCTGCGTACACGCGGATCAAGCCGGTCGGCGGCGTCGAAAACATTCCAGCCCAGGCCCTCGTAGTTGGCCCCTTCCATCGCACTCTGCAGTTCGGACTCAACCTTGCTGCGATCAGCCATGTTGGCGGTCCGTCCCTCGCGCAAAGCATCGACGACGGCCTGAAGCATCAGCTGCTTTGGAAAAACCACGTTGGCGCCATACGCCGGGCCGTAATTCGAGTCCGAGCTTGCGCCAATTAGGCTGGTAAGCGCCTTATTGCTTGCCACAACCCAGGTCTCGCTTCGAGCTACGCCGAGTCCCTTGCGCAATTGTTCAAACAAGGTAGGAGTGGTGGGAGCGAGTTTTCCCCAGTCGTCCACGCGTTGCCAGTTGCCCGTCAAAATACTGGAAATTGCATTGAAGTGCGCGGTCACACCTTCGTTGCGTGCGTGATGGTAGAAGAGCGACTTGGGAAGCAAATCTGTGGAGAAGTGCGGAATGTTCAGCAGCCCCTCCGGCGAAAAGGTTTCATCCCGGCGCACACCGCCGATGACCACCACCACGACTTTGTGTCCCGAACCCGCTTGCGCTTGCGTGCCCTCGTCGGCTCGCGCCTGGGGTAGCATGAGACCGGCTACCAGCAATCCAGCCGCATGCAGAAATGTGCGCCTCGAGCTATCTCGAATGAACTCCGGATAGAGAGAAGACTCGGAGCTAACTTCGGCAGCCGGGCAACGCTCGATCTCCATGGGCAGACCTCGCGAGTCACGCTGTCCCCGAAGTCCGGGCCGGTCCACGGACTTCGGATCAAGGTTGCGTGGATTATATTCGCTGAAAATGAGTTGATCAATGCAGTTCCTGAAACACGTTTGACACTGCAACAGCAGATGCATCAAGGCTTGGCGGGAGCGGATGACTTCGACGAGTAAATGAACTGCTGCACCTCTGCTTTTGCCTTGTCCTCTTCTGCCAAGTGTTGCGCGCGCTGCTGCTGATAGACCGCAAATTCATTCTGAGCTTTATCCTTTTGTCCAAGGTGGACATAGTCCGTACCCAGGCGGTAATGCGCATCGGGAAGATTCGGATCCAGTTCAAGGGCGCGCGTGTACTCTGGTATGGACTTTTCATATTGATGCTGGTCGGCGTAGAGATTACCCAACTGCATGTAGAATTCGGGAACCGTCCCATCCAGCGCGATCGACTTTTTGAGCAAGGACTCCACCACTTGAAGATCCACAATGGCGTCTTCACCGCGCTTTCCCTTCCACAAACTCATTGCATAGTAATACTGGGCCATTGCGTTGCCGGGCTGAAGCTCCGCATAACGTCTGAATCGCTGGATTGCGCCCTCTGCTTGGGTGGGAGAGTTATCGTAGGCCTTGAAGAGATAGAGATAACATCGAGCGTCGGAGGGATCTAGATCGGCGGCCGTCAGCAGGGCCTTGACTGCCTCGTCGTACCTGCCGCGCCAGTCCAGCGCCATACCTAGCCCGATCATCAATCGAGGGGAAGCCGGGTAGCGCCGGGCAGCTTCAGTGAAGACTTCGATGGCGGGTTCGTAGGCCCTGTGAAGAAGAAGCTCGCTTCCCCAATCGAAGAGGTTTCCTTCGCTTGGATCCGCATGCGCCGCGATCTGAAACTCGTTCGCTGCCGCGATGAATTTTCCGTCTTTCTCTTCGATTTGTCCCAGCAGGTCATGGAGTTCCGCGGTATTCCTTTTTTCGAGCAGACCTTGAACGGCGCGCCTTGCCTCGTCGAGCCGCCCGATGAGAAAACAGGCCTGCGCCAGATCGTAGCCGTTGTCGTAGGATGCCGGGTCGATGCGTTGCGCTCGCTCGAGGAAAGGGAGGGCATCGGGGATCTTTCCGGACTGGATGTAAAACTCTCCGAGGTTGTGGTTGGCGTGAAAGCCGCGTGGTTCCAACTCGAGCGCCTTCCGGAACTGTTCCCCGGCCAATTCGGTCCTTCCGGCATGCGAAAGGCTCGCCGCTAGATTTGTTCTGGCCGCTGCTGAATCCGGCTTCAGCCGGACCGCCGCTTGAAGGTGTTCGATGGCTTTGTCATCGCGTGAGAGCGATGCATAGGACTGTCCCAAAAGCTCATGAATTTCAAAGCTGTTTGGAGCAAGCGGCAGGAGGGCCTCGAGTTGGGCTGCGGCTTCCTTGACCTGCCCCGCATCGTATCGCGCCACTGCCGACTGAAATTGCCGATCCAGCTTCCGCTCTTGGCTATCCTGCGCTGGCACGAACGCCGTGCAAACCAGAAGAGCGCAAAGAGTCGTCAGCCGTAACCGGAGCCTTTTGCTCAGAAAGAACCTCCGTGATGGTCGCGTGAGCAAATTGCTACGCAAAAGAAAACCCCGGAAAGGCGCGCACCAGGCGGCCATCCCGGGGCCCTCACATTTTAGCTCAGTAGTACAGCTTCAGCGCAAACTGGATCTGTCTCGGATCGTAGGGAGCATCGCGAGTGGATCCAACTTCGCCAAAGTGCGGATCGGTGATGTTCCCCGAGCCGCTGATCGCGGTAACGCCGTTGCCGCCGAAGTTGGGAGCGTTGAAGTTGGGATGGTTGAGGATGTTGAAGAACTCGCTTCGGAATTGCATCGAGTAGCGCTCGGTGATTTTGAAGTTCTTGAATAACGAGAAGTCGAAACGATGGAATCCTGGCGTAACGCTCTCTCCGCCATAGGAAGACCCCAAGGCGGCGCTTCCCTGCAATTCCACGCACCCTGGTGGCGAGTTAGGAATGGGGCCATTGACGCCCAACTTGCAAGGCTGATTGAAAGCTGCCGCATTGCCAATCCAGAACGGGCGTGGGACGGGATCGCCCGCGACTGTCTTTAACTTGATTCCAAGCTGCTGGCTCTGCCCGGGAACGCGAACGACGTTACAGTTTGTTCCGGCGGTCGTACCGCTTGGGCACGTGAAGTTAAGAGGTTGTCCGCCCTGCAGCGTGGTAATCCAGTTGAACGCCCAACCACCGAGCAGCGTATTGGCGAAACCTCCCTGATTCAGGAAACGCTTGTCCTTGCCGAAGGGGAGCTCATATCCGCCGCTGAAATGCAGAACCTGGCGGATGTCGAAATCGGCCGGTCCCCAATCGAACCTCGGACCGAGACCCGGTACCGACGCGGCGCGGTATCCACTGTTATTGCCGCCGTTCAACAAGTCGCCGGCATCGCTTGTGGTCTTGGAGAAAGTGTAGGCTAGCAGGTAAGTGAACCCACTGGCGAACTGCTGCTCAAGTTTGGTTTGCAGGCCATGGTATTTGCTGTTTCCAACCGTGGCCTGGTAACTGCCACCGCCGAAATCCGGGAAGGGGACGGTGCCGCCGGCGCCAGGGTCTGTGTTGTTGCTTGTGGGCTGCCCGGCCGGGATGAGGGCGGTCACGTTGTTTGCTCCAATGCCCGTTTGAAGATCCTGGCCATCGGTGAACACATACGAGGCCTGCGCGGACAGGGTGCGCGTTAGAGAGTACTGGAGAGTGAGGTTGGCGCTGTAAGTGCGGGGAGTCTGATAGTTGTACTGGAGCCCCTGCAAGCCCAAGCCGCGCGCGTCCGACAGAGATGGATCGAACTTGATGCAGGATGCGCCGGACTCAAGGCTCGATGTTCCCCCTGGGCCAGCCGTCGTGCAACCGGAAAACGGGGTCCCGTAGTTGATAGGCGCGACCTGGATGGACGCTGGGTTCGCGCTGGCAGGAACCTGGGGCAGTTCAGTGAAGGAGAACTGGAAGGGATAATTCTCGCCAATATTGGGTCCATATCCCTGATTCTCAAACGAGTTGAAGAAGAGGCCAAACCCTCCTCGGACCACCAGCTTGGAGTCAGCCTGGTAGGCAAAGCCTATGCGCGGGGCATAGTTGTTCTTTTGCGTTTGGAGGAGTCCCTGGCCATATTCGTTGGTCCGGTCTAGCGTAATCCCATCGTGATTGAGCAGTTCCTCAAACCCCCAGCAGCCGGGATTTGCACAGGTGCCAGGGGAGGTCGGAGTCCCGGTCGACACCGTCCTATTGTCTTTGCCGGAGGCGGGAAGCAGAAATGTGGGCTTGCCGAAGTAGTTGGGAACGAAGTTGGCCTGGCCGCCGTTGGTTTCTTCGATGGGGCCAAAATAGTCCCAGCGCAGGCCGAGGTTGATGGTTATTTTGGGGGTAATCTTCCAGTCGTCCTGGAGGTAAAGGGCGGTGTAGGTCTTCCGGTCGTAGGTTTTGCCGATGTTGGACATCCAGAACTGATCCAGGCCGCCGGAATAGTCATATCCTCCAGCTACGGTTGAGGCTTGCGCCGGCAACAGCATCTGCGGCATTCCGCCCGTGGGGGTATTCGTCTCACTGCTCGCATTGCCGTAATAGCCTGGAATGTCCGTATAGAGGCCGTGCCAATGGAATTCTCCATGCGAACTGGCTGGCTGCAAGGTCTGGAACTTTACGCGCTGAAGTTCAATGCCGGCCTTGAAGCTGTGTTTGCCCCAGATCTTCGTAATGTCGTCCGTGACCTGGAGGGTCTGGCTGACTTCATCCGACGGGAGGTAGTCGTTGCTGCCCAGAGTATTCAGGCCGGCGATATCGAGGGCGGGAAGGCCGCCGTTCTCATTTGCCGACGGGATACCTTGGATCCCGTACTTGGCCGGAATACCATTGACGGTGCCTTCCGGACCAAAGCGCGTGGTATGCAGGTGAGCGAACCCGCCTCTCAGCTGATTGATCGTGTTAGTCGTAAACACGTGGGTATATCCCGCAACGGCCTGATCGGATTTTGCGGTTTGGATGCCCTGCTGAAATGCGCCGCCGTCCGCTACTCCGCCAAAGATGCCCGGAATGAACTGCGGGTCATCCGCGTAACTGAAACGGAAGAATACCTGGTCCTTGTCAGAGGGGTTGAAGTCGAACCGCATATCGAAGGCGTTGCGGTGCTCGTAGAGGCTGGGGCTGTTGGAATACTGATTCAACCCGGAATTAGGAGCTGGATAGAGATTCAGCAGCGCGATTGCGTTGGCATCCAGGCGGCTGGCAGGCAGTTGGTTGAGGCCGCAGGCGGTGGTAAAAGCCATGGTGCCAGGCCCGCAAGTGCCAAAGGGGTCGCGAACGTAGGCAGTGGTTCCTGCCGCCCCTCCTGAGGGAATCGGTACGGGCAAGCCGCTGACCGGGTCGATGCTGCCGGTAGTAACTGCGCGCGTTGTGGCTGGATCCAGGATGGTGCCGGGAGGAATGGTGCGTCCCAGAGCGTCCGTCCTGTTGGCGCCACTGGCGAGCGTAAGAATATCGGAGAGATCCGTAAAGCCGCTGCTGCGCTCCAGAGCGGTTGGAACCGTGCCGACCTGGCTCGTGCCCTGCACGCGGCGCAGGCCTTCATAGTCACCGAAGAAGAAGACTTGGTTCTTGATGATGGGGCCGCCACCGGAAGCGCCGAACTGGTTCATGCGCAGTTCGCCCTTCTTGGTCCCGTTGTTATCTTCAAACCAATCTGCGGCGTCGAGCTTATCGTTGCGGAAAAACTCCCAAACCGCGCCGTGCAGGTTGTTGGTCCCGGATTTGATGGTTGCGTTCAGAACTGCACCCGCAGAACGGCCCAATTCGGCGCTGAAATCCGCTGTCTGGACCTTGAATTCCTGGATTGCGTCGAGCGGCGGCAGGATCACGAAGTTGGTTCCGTTCAGGAAGTCGACGGCATTGGAGTTGTTATCGATGCCATCCAGCAGATAGTTGTTCTGCGCCGGTCGCAGACCGTTGGCAGAAAATGCGCCCGAGGCCGCGTTGCCGCGGGTATCGGCTTGTGGCGTCTGCATTCCGGCGCCAAGCTGCGCGAGAAAGGTAAAGTTGCGCCCATTGAGTGGAAGACTGTTCACACTCTCCTGGGTGATGACCTGCCCGACCGAAGCTTCTTCAGTTTGCAGCAGCGGCGGCGTGGTGGTCACCTCGATGGTTTCAGTCGCGGCGCCTGGTTTGAGTTGAATGTTGATCAGGAGGTGCTGCCCGACGGCCACTTCGAGATTTTCTTGGGTGGTCTTGGCGAACCCCTTGGCGCTGGCGGACACGGTGTAGTGTCCGATTCTGACCGGCGAGAAGTTGTATTCCCCGCCGCTGCCCGCTCGGGTTTGCAGGGTTAATCCCTGGTCTTTATTTAAGAGGGTGACTTGAGCCCCAGCTACAACCGCGCCGGAGATGTCTTGAACCGTGCCGCTGATTGATCCTTCATCAACCTGGCCGGATGCATACCGGCCGGGGAGCAGAAGTAGGCATAAACACGTGAGGATCAGGAAGCCAGGCTGCCTGAACCGACTCAATAATCTGCGATCAAGGGCCATCCGAATTACCTCCGTTTTCTCTAGTGCGTTCACCAGCTGTGAGGCCATCGTCCTCAGGGAAACAGCGGCTGCGCCGGACCGACTGCGCATTCTATTCAGCGCGATGTTGTAAACGATTTCTGCATCGTGCCGGTGAGCGTAGTACGAGCTCAATATCTTTGTCAACCAAAAGTTGTAGACCATAATTTCCGCTCTCGCAACCGCCTTCCAGCGACGCACATCCAGCTGGAGTTTCTTCGCTGTCGTCTCTAGTAAAATGAATTTAATCAGCGTCTTGCAAGAACGCTACTGCGCTGCAAGCGGAGACTGGACGCCCAAAGAATCGTGGCTACTTCCCCCAACTTCTCCCCAATTGCAGCGGCCACATGGGGGATCCACCCGACACGGAGTGTTATAATACGTACTCCCTGCCGGTTTCACGGATCCCTTCCTCATGATCTTTCGACCCAAGAGCGATAGCCAATTCGTTTCCCGGCGGACACTCCTCAAGAGCTTGAGCTTTGCACCCCTGCTGCTCCGCCCGGCACCATTCCATGGCGCATCTCTTCTGTTCGACACCGCACTGGACCCACCGAGTCCGAGTCCTGAGTTTCTCTTTACCGATGCCCGCTTGAAGCCCCACTATCCGGCAACATCTCCGCTGGCAGATGTCCTGCGCCTTGTCGCTCCGGGTTCGGATGAATTCTCTACCGAGAAATATGCCTTTGAAATCGAGGCCATTCTCAAAGAATGGAGCCAGGCTTTCAAAGCACCGGTCCACGATCTTTCAGCCCTCGCCAAGTGGCTGGACCCTTCCATCGAAGCCGTTTCGCTCCTCCCAACCAAAGAAACTGCGCTGCGTTCCGGTTACGGCATCGATGTAGTAAAGAGGCAATTTGGCGGCGGTTTATTCCCCGGAAGAGAGCGTTTTCTGAAAGAGATTCAGGCTTGGAGGTCGCAGTTGTCAGGGGTGGAGACCGCAGAATTCGAGATCTACGGAATCGAAGAAATCGCCACCCTGCCACTAACAGTTCGCCTGGACATACGATATGACCTTGTCGCCGGCCGCAAGGATGGGCGGCGTGAAGAACGGGTTGGATCGTGGCGTACCGAGTGGTGGCGCGATGGTTCGGCTATGTGGAAAGCGAGCAAGTGGACCGCCGGCGAGGAAACAATCTCCGTCGCGCAGGGGCCCGTCTTTATTGACGTCACGCACCAGGCGATGGGCGGCACGGAATCCTACAGCCAGCAGTTGCTGCGCGGCGTCGATCATTGGCGCACGGTCCTGGATGGAGCAACGGGCATTGATATCTACAGCAACAACGGCGTGGCGGCCGGTGACTTCGACAACGACGGTTTCGACGATTTCTATATCTGCCAGCCGGCCGGTCTGCCTAACCGCCTTTACCGCAATCGGGGCGAAGGCATCTTTGAAGACGTAACTGAGAAAGCCGGGGTCGGCGTGCTGGACAATACGGCGTGCGCCTTGTTCGCCGACTTTGACAACAGAGGACTCCAGGACCTGCTTGTCGTTTGCGGAACCGGTCCCCTGCTCTTCCTGAATCAGGGGAACGGGACCTTCACCATCAAGCGCGACGCCTTCAAGTTTGCCGCTCCTCCCCAGGGAACGTTCACCCACGCGGCCGTAGCCGACTATGATCGCGACGGACGTCTCGATATCTACTTCTGCACGTACATGTACTACCTGGGCCTCGACCAGTACCATTACCCGATTCCCTATTACGATGCCCGCAACGGGCCACCCAATTGCCTGCTGCACAACGAAGGGAACGCATCGTTTGTCGAGAAAACCGAAGCGGCTGGATTGAACGTAGAGAACAACCGCTACAGTTTCTCCTGCGCCTGGGGCGACTCGAATTCGAACGGTTTGCCCGACCTGTGTGTGGTGAACGATTTCGGTAGCTCCCAACTTTATCGCAACAACGGCGATGGAACCTTCACCCTGGTGTCAAAGCAGGCCCACATCGAAGAAGTAGGAGCCGGAATGAGCTGTTGCTGGTCCGATTTCGATAACGATGGGCGCCAGGATATCTACATCCCGAGCATGTGGGAGGCCGCCGGCCAGAGGGTTGCGGGACAAAAACAGTTTCACCAGAAAGCTCCGGAAAACATCCGCGCGCTCTATCAGCGGCACGCACGCGGCAATGCTCTCTATCGAAATCAGGGGGACGGAACGTTTCAAAACGTAGGCCCGGAGGCTGCGGTCGAGATGGGCCGATGGAGCTGGTCCTCGGATTTCTGGGACTTCGATCACGACGGGTACTCCGATCTCTATGTCGCAAACGGCTACATCTCCGGGACTGAGCGGAACGACCTGGCCAGCTTCTTCTGGCGGCAGGTGGTAGCCAAGTCATCTGAGGACGCGACTGCCTCCCTAGCTTACGAGCGCGGATGGAATGCCATCAACGAATTGATTCGGTCGGATAACACCTGGCACGGCTATGCAAGAAATGTGCTCTTCGCCAACAACCGCGACGGCACGTTTTCCGAAGCTTCCGGACCCGCAAGTTTGGATTTCTCCGAGGACAGCCGCTCCTTCGCCCTGGCCGATCTGGACCACGACGGGCGCCTGGAAGTGATCCTTCGCAACCGCAATGCACCTCAACTGCGCATCCTGCATAACGTGATGAAAGACATCGGCCAGTCGATCGCGTTTCGCTTGCGGGGGCACAAGAGTAATCGCGATGCTATAGGCGCGGCTATCACGGTTGAAACCGGGAACCTTCGCCAGACTAAATACCTGCAGGCAGGAACCGGTTTTCTGGCCCAGCATTCGAAGGAAGTTTTCTTTGGAGTGGGAAGACCTGAAGGAACGATTCGCGCCACGGTTCGCTGGCCCAGCGGGCTCACCCTGGAATTTGAAAACTTGCCGGTGAACCATCGCATCGCAATTGAGGAGGGCTCGGTTGCGTTTGCCGCCGAACCCTTCGCCGTGCCTGTCCCGGCCTATGCACAAGCGGGACCGCCGCCAGCCTTGCAACCTTTACCTTCCAAGGTTGAAACATGGCTCATTGAGCCGATGAAGGCTCCGGAGTTCTCCCTGCCCGACCTATCGGGGACCTTGCGAGAACTGCAGTCTTTCCGAACTAACTTGGTGCTTCTCAACTTCTGGGCAACAACCGCGCCACTCTGCCACGATCAGTTAAGGTTGCTTCATCGAAACCGCCAAGCACTTCCCGCGAAGCAGTTAGAGATTCTTGCCGTGAATCTTGACGAAGCGAGCGATGTCTCCGCCGCACGGTCATTTGCCGTTCAGGAAAACTTCTCCTTTCCGATTCTTTTCGCCACCGAAGATGTGGCCGGAATTTATAACATCATTTATCGTCATCTTTTCGATCGCCGCAGAGACCTTGACCTCCCGACCTCTTTCCTGGTGGACAGAGAAGGCATGATCGTCAAGGTGTATCAGGGTCCGATCGACCCAAAGAGCCTGCTGGAGGATGTGCGATCTGTCCCAATCACAACGGCGGATCGGATGAAGAAGGCGATTCCGTTCCACGGCGAACTTTATCAGGGTGCGTTCACGCGCAATGATTTTACTTTCGGCGTGGCCTTGTTCCAGCACGGGTATCTCGATCAGGCGGCAGAGTCCTTTCAGCAAGTGGTGACTGCGAAGCCCAACGACCCTGAAGGATATTACAACCTGGGAACTCTTAACCTGCGAAGAAATGACTTTGCGCAGGCACTCAAGTATCTTGAGCAGACCTTGAAGCTGCGGCCGAATTACCCAGAGGCCTGGAACAATTTAGGCATGATGGCCGCCCAGGAGGGTCGCCCGGAGGAAGCCATACAAGACTTTCAGCAATCGTTATCGCTCCGGCCGAGTTATGCGGTCGCACTGCTGAATCTCGGGAATGTCTACCGGCGTCAGGGCGCTTATGCCAAGGCGGAAGAATGCTTGACTCATGCTCTTGATATTCAACCAGACGACCCCGAAGTCAATTACAACCTTGGCATGCTCTTCGCACAGCAGAGCCAGATGGAGCAAGCATCGGATTATTTGCGGAAAGCAGTTGAACTTCGTCCGGACTATCCCGAAGCATTGAATAACCTTGGCGTCCTCCTTGTCCGAAATCAGGATTACTCAAAGGCAGAAGAGCAATTCAGGACTTGCATCCGCCTGGCGCCGGCTTTCGACCAGTCCTATCTCAATCTTGCCCGCCTTTATGCGATGCGAAGCGACAAGGAGAAAGCCACGGAAGTGTTGCAGAAACTATTGCTGATACAGCCGCAGAATCGAAACGCTCTCCAGGCATTGAAGATGTTGGAGTGATGGCTTTGGTTCGGGGCCGAGGCTTGACTATCATGAAATGGATTGAAAAGACTCCCTCATTATTTGATTGACGTGAGGCTTGGTTGAACCCAGGAAAAGAGGAAGTCGGTAAGCTGCGGGAAGAGAGTCGTGAGCAATCCGAGCACCGGGCCTGCGCCGAAACCTAGGAGCTTCAGCCAGAAATCTCCGCCCAGTTCACCGGGCTTGGTGTTGGTTACGAAGCTCAGGATGGGATCGCGGTGCACCTGCGCGTAGACAAAGGCGATGGCCGCGGTCAGCACGACGAGGAGCAGCACCATGGCACCGCTGATGGTGGGCCGGGGATCGAACGGATAACTGGACATCGCGATGGTGGACGCAATGAAAAGCAGCAGAATGCACATGACAAGCGTGCGCATGCGGCCCAGGACATTCTGGATGAATCCCAGGTAGATGTAACTCACGAATTGCTCCGCGTGGCGAACATACGGGTCAAGCTGCGAGACCGGCGTCAGATCTTCTCGGTCTTTCCCCTCGCTGGGCTTTCCTTCTGCAGCATCGGTCTCCGATGGATGTCCCATTTCCTCCTGCCATGCGGGCACCAGAATTCTCGCCATGAGGAAGCCTGCAAAATTCGCAAGCTGCTTCTGGACCTTCTCCACCGGCTGCTGGTCGAGTATGTCAGGTCTGCCGTTGGCTGACTTTTTGCTGAGGACATCCGGTGCGTTGAAGAGATCTGAATACCATTGCGTGAAGGTAACTTGATTGTTTTGGATCTCCTGAATGGACGAATTCATCTCCGCATCCGCGCGCCGATCAAGACCAGGCGTCAATGGTTTGCGCGCGGCAAGACAATTCTTCAGGTGCCCCACGCAGCGCAGTTCGTTCGTGAGGAGTTTGTAGCGCATGTCGAGCACATTGCCGCTGATGGTCCAAACGGAATTCCACGATACACCGGGAAAGGCCGCCATGCTGCGGCGCAAAGGAAGGCGGTCGAGGTGTATCAGCAGCCTTCTCAACTCGCGCCACACGCTCACCAACTGCCAGGCATTTGCCAGCATGATGCTGAAGAGCAAATCCATCAGGAAGCAGATCAAGATGGAATAGGCGCGCGCTCCCAGACTGCGCAGAGGAACGTCGATGGGATAGAGCGGGAGCCTGAAGCCGACGAAGTAAACGAGAAGGAATTGCAAAGCGAAAATGAGAACTGCTCTTTGCAGGACTTTGACAGGAAAGGGACCAGACAGCTTTTCGACCGGCGCAGCCGCACCTTCATCGCTGAACATTCTTAGCAGATTGGCGTCTTTCTTCTTCTCCTTTGCGCCGGATGGATCCACAACGTCGATCGCGAGAGACTTTGAAAGAGGCAGACGGGGTCGATCGCGCCCCAGCAGGGCCAAGCCCTCCAGGGAATACCAAAACCACAGATAAGCGCCCACGCAGATGGCGAGCAGCGGCATCACCGGCGAAACACCATCGGTAAAGTCCATCGAGCGCCAATAGGTAGGGACGCGGCTGGCAACGGTAAGCACTCGCTCGGTTAAGGAATAGAAGGCAAAATAGAAAGTGAGGGTTCCCAGGACGAAGGCAATCAGAGATCCCCAGAGGGCGAGCGTTTTCGGGTCAGTAGTGTTTGCGACTTCGAGATACTGCTTCCGTCGCTGGACGCTCCACCACTTCAATGCGCGGGTTCGGTCGGCTGGGCGAGCCTTCGGGACGGCTGGCGGCGCATAGGACTGCTTTGAAATATTGATGGCCAGCGCAAGACACGCGGCGCTCCAGAAGAAAGGCTGCGAGAGCAACCAAAAGGAGGGGTTTGCGAGCGGTGCTCCATCCGGCGACATGGCGCCAAATCCCCATGCGAGTACGGTTGCTGTGGCGGAGATGGTAACGCTGCCCAGGACCATCAGCGACAGATACGGGAGCCGGCGACTGTGGACGCACACGAAATATGCACGATGGCTTGGCTTCTGTGTGACCGAGGGATAGAAACAGCATAGGAAGTGAAAGCCACAACCGATCAAAAGTGCTGCGAGCACGATTCGGACACTCACCGGCATGGGAAACCAACGCGGAATGCCGATGACTGGGCAGGCTCCCCTTGACCGCTCGCCGGCGGCAGTGTTCTTGCCGGGATCAGCAGCGTTCTGCGATCCATATTGCCGCGGCCTGAAGACGTTGAAGAGGCTCACAAAAGTGCGGCCCGTGTGGTGACGAGAACCCTGCGGCTGAATATCTGCGGGCCCGTCGCTGATCGACTCTTTGGTGATGGTGGAGTCCGGGTTTTTCCCGCTCTTCCTGGTCAAGACGGCCAGAGGCCAAAAGTCATTGCGTCCCAGCACGGAGAGCCACGCAACCGGTTGCTCCGGGGCGTCTTGCGCATCCCCTGGCGGATCGATCCAGAATGGAGCCCGGTAATCGGGAATATTCAGTTCCTGGCTCACAGGCACGAAGCCCACAAGCCGCGGGATGGGAAAAGGATAGCTCGACTCAAATGAAGAAGACGTTGGCTGCGTTGCGCTGCTGTTGTTCTTCACCTGTTCGACGCCGATGGATTCAAGAGAATATGAATTGCCGCCTTTGCTCTTGAATTCAAGGTGCAACTCGGACAGTGTCTTCTCAGCGTTCCGGGCTCGAAACAAGACGCGGGAAGAATTGGTCTGTTTGCACATGCATATTGGATCTCGACCGGCGTCTCCGGCGTCTGGCTCGATATTGTACTGCGCCGCGAGCAGGTGCTCGACGACAGCTTCGCATTTCTGCCCTCGCTCCAGCGTGACCGGAAAGTGAAGCAACGCGCGCGTGGCCACATAGACTCCCTCGCTGCGGTCCTGCGCAAAAACGCGATGCGAGTGCGCGGTGGGATCATCGAACCGCTGCGTCCAATGCGGCTCCCAAGGCAACAGGGGATAAGTGGTCAGGGTCATGATTCCGCTCAGTCTTGCGGCGCCGCTCTCCCTGCGCAGCAGTTGATCGGCGCCCAGAATCACGATGCGTCCCTGAGGATACCCCAGACGGAGGTAGTGGCTAAGAAAGATCTGGTCGAGCACATTGCTGCTGCGCAACAGGATGTACTCCGACTGATGGATGCGCAGCTCGCTGACGATCTGCTGCAGCACCGCTTCCTGGGAAAGTGCCTTCTGATCTCCGCTGTAGACACGAATCGAGTCGTGCTGGTTGGTCTGTGGATCGGCAATATCCGGCGCTAACGTACGCTGCCCATTTTTCGATGAATGTGAGGCGTTGAAGATGGACTCGCTCTGATAGGCAGCTCTCAGACCGGAAATGTCCCTCGGATAATAGACCCGCAACGGCTGATGAAAGATGGCGTTGCGGTTGACTGCATTTGCGCCATTAGACGTAAGGTTCAGATTGCAATGGGTCAAACCGGCGTCGGATGATTCGGTGGGGTCTGAATCCGCATCCGACCTCGGCACGACGTCATTGAGGTCGATGGATCGGGAGCGCGAGACTTCGCTGCCATATGCCGTCTGATCTTCGGACAGGATAGCCAAACGCGACAGATCGAAGTCCGACTGAGTGAGGTACTCGCAGTAGCGGCTGATCAGGAACCCGTCGCTGCGCTGGAAGCTCGCAAAATCCGCCTTTGCACGGAGAACGGATGTGGTCCATCCCATAGCCTTGTTGCCGGTAATGTTGCCGCTGTAGATCCGCAGCCTTTCTTCGCCGGAGCTCCGGCCGGGCGCGGGGCTTTGCTCAATTTCCGGATCGGTGACGAGATCGACAAGAGAGTACACGGAACCGGAAAACGTGGGCCCGAGGATGATGGGCGGCAGCCGGTGCCTGTCCACTTCGTTTGCTTCAAGGGCCGCGATCCAGGCAGTCGCATTTTGAAACTGGTCCCGGTGAATTCCCTGCGTCGGCTCCTCCCCAACGATGAAGACGACGAGGCCTTCCCTGCCTGCTGCGTTCACTGAGGCCGCTCCATTTTGTACTGGAGGCGCGCCCAGTCTCTTGCGAAAAAGCAGAATGCCGGGTTGCTCCTCTTGCGTCTCCTTCCGGCTGTCCGCCACGTCCTGGTCCTGAAGGCTGCTATATGGTTTGTCCTTGGTGGCCCAGGGAAGCCAGGAGGAGTCGTAGACATAGCCCTCGTCGGATGCGCCCTGCTGGATGGCCTCGGAAACGCGATCGAATTGAAGCGGGAAATGCGTGTGAGTGGGATCAGGGAGGGTTGCAATCATGAAATTCAGGCGGCTGGACGGGCTTTCGCGAAGCTTCATTGCAGCGTCTTGTTGTGGGTTCGCTTTATTTCCTTTCTCAGCGTCTGCCGCCCTGCCCTCCGATGGGCCGAAACAACTTCGGGGCACCGCAGTGGAACGGGGATCGTCCATGCCGAGAAAGCTCTTAAGATGACTCTCGATGTGGGCGCATGGGCCAAGAGATACATCAATCCTTGTGGCCGGCCGGGTGCGATCCTGCTGGTCCGTCGTCTGCGCAGTTGTACTTTCACCTCCGAGCGACTTCTCGCCACGTTGCGAGTTCACTCCTAAGGCGGCGGCAATAGCGACAGCGATGGCTGCAGTCCAACCAGCTTCCTGTCTCATAGAAATCCTCTGACAGCCGAGAGATTCGGTGATTTCCTGACGGTGTATCCACAATGTGAGCAGACGGGGAATGGCGGCCGTGCGAGCCGCGAGGGAGTCACGGCGTCAGGTGATGAAATATTGTCCGGAATTGGGTGGAATGTCAAGACAAACTCTCGTCCAGCACAAGATGCGCCTGGAGGGTTAGTCATGCGGGAGATTGGACCTCAGCGTTCACCACATTGCGTCGAGCTGGTTGGGTCCAGTTCAACTGCGATTCTTTGGGACCCGGTCTGCAGCAGGGCTTTCGAGACTGCGGCCCACTCGTTGCGATTGGCATTTCCCGGCGAATTCGAGCGCTAGCCGAAGGCCACGCTGTTGCCCGGTCACATGGGTGAAACGCTGCCCCTCAACCTGCGGCGGTTCGACAGCCGCTGGATGAACTGCATTCGCCGTTCGAGGAGTCTTCCCGAGATGCCGTCGCATTGCATCAAGCGAAAGATAGCGATCACGACATCCGGCATTTGCACCGAGGCAGGTACAAGGGCGCACCTGCACTGAACGCAGTCGTCGACTGGGGCTATAGGCCGCATGTCAGCCAACGACGCGAACAAGTCCAAGACAAGCTCATGATGCCTGGATTCAAGGCGCGTCGCAGGGTAATTGGCGGCTAGTACCTGTACTTCACATAGCGCTCACATTGATTCAGCCGCGGCACTCCTGCGCAAGCGCACGGAACTCAGGCAGTTTTTCCAGGAGTCCCAGTGATTCAAGGCAAGCTCGGTCAGACTCTGCAACTTCCACTCCCAATGGACCTTGCGGAGGACCTTCCAACTCATCGGCCAAGAGGTCGGCAACATAAACAGCTACCGTGCAATCAAAAGAGGTGTGCGGTATGCGGGTGGGATGGTGGTGGTGCGCAATCGCCTCAACGGCGAGGCTTGGGATTCCCCACAATCCCAATAAGTATGCGCCTATTTCCGCGTGCGAGGTTCCAAGCAGTTCCTCTTCAGCTTCAAATAGCCTGCAGCCGCGGGCGCTGGCAAGAGCAAGAGCGGCGCAGAATTCGTCAGGCATTGCGCTAGCCAGGAAAACGCGTCCAATATCGTGAAGAAGCGCGGCCACGATGGCAATATCGCGACTTCCCCGCTCCAACGGAAGCGCACCGGCGATGGCGGCTGCGCGAATTGCATGCCGCTGTATTGAGTCGCAAGCGGATTGAGGAACACGCGAGTCAGGCGTGAAGACCCTGAAGATCTCAGAAGTCAAAGCCAGATTCTTGATCATTTCCATTCCCAGGCATGAGACGGCGTTCGGCAAACTGGTAACTCTCCGGGCCAGCCCGAAGAATGCGCCATTGGCGAGTTGCAGGACCTTCGCTGCCATTGCAATATCTCGCTCAATGATCTCTGCCATTTGCTGAATCGACGTTTTCGGGTCCCTCAACGCGTGATCGAGTTCCGTATAGGTGGTGGAAAGCGAGGGCAGTTCACTAACGCCGCCCACAATCTTGCGAAGTTCTGGTGAACTCAGTAAGTCTTGCATCGCGCTGACACGTTCAATCGCTGCCCGCAATTCAGAAGCGTTGCATGGCTTAGCCAGAAAACGGTGCGCCACGGGGACTGCGCGTTTCGCGAGAACAGCGTCGGAAAAACCGGACAGAATAATTCGCGAAGTATTAGGAAAGCGGTCGTGAATATGTCCCAACAAGGTTGCGCCATCCATGCCCGGCATGCGCATGTCGGAGATTACGATGTCGAACGTGCACACCTCGCAGGCCTGCAAAGCGGCTTCTGCGCCAACCACAAACTGCATATCCCAGCGGTCCCGATCCGCATGGAGCGAGCGCCGGATACCATCGAGAATGTTGCTTTCATCGTCAACGAAGAGAATATGTTTCATGCAGCAGCCTGCTTGGGGGAGAGACTTTTGTCATTACGAGGAAGACGAATAATGAAGGTTGTGCCCCTTCCCATTTCTGTTTCAAAGTGAATGGTTCCGCCGTGCTTGTCAACGACCACCGAGCGCGCGATCGCCAGACCCTGTCCAGTTCCTTTCCCAATTCCTTTCGTGGTGAAGAAGGGATCAAAGATCCTGGTTCGTATTTCTTCTGGAATGCCTGCGCCCGTGTCATGGATCAGTATCTCGGCCCAATCGGTGAGAGTCTTGGTCTGTACCGTGATCTTTCCTTTTTCCAGGCCTCCCTCGCGAACAACGTCAGCGATTGCATGAGCGGCATTGACGATTAGATTCAAGATGACTTGACTCAATTCACCGGGCAGACAATTAATCAGAGGCAATGCCGGGTCAAAATCAGTTTCCAGTTCGGCCACATATTTCCATTCATTTCGCGATACGGTAATCGTGCTGTCAATCGCGTGGTTCAAGTCGAGCGGGATCTTTTCCTTTGTGCCCGGATGGGAGAACTCTTCATCGCACTCACAATCGTGGAGACACGAGTTACGCCCTCAAGCGTCTGCTCAACGGCCTTGGGGATTTCCTCAAGCAGATAGCCGGCGTCCGCGCTTCTCACCGCCTCCTCGATCTCATGTATGGATTCAGTAGTCAAAGTATTGCTTTTGGCCAACAGCAACAACCGTTCGTAATGCGCGAGGAGGCTACGCAGATCCAGGAAAGCATCTTTCATAAAACGCACGTTGTCTCCGATGTACTGGGTCGGCGTATTGATTTCATGGGCGATTCCTGCGGCAAGCTGCCCTACAGATTCCAGCTTTTGCGCCTGAAGAAGCTGTGCCCGCAATAGGTTTCGCTCGGTAACGTCTTCGCACATCCCCTCATATCGGACCGATATGCCATCTTGAATGATGGTACGACCGCTCATCGATAGCCACAGCCTGCTACCATCCTTGCGGAATGTCTCACATTCAAAATTTTGCACACTGCCGAGTTTGTTGATGAGGGCCATGAACTCCTGGCGGCGTTTGGGGTCCACATAAAACTGCTTGGCAATATCGGTTATGCTCGCGGTCATCTCATCGGCGGTCTCATAGCCGAAAGTGGAGGCCATGGAAGAATTCACGCTCAGGAAGCGGCCATCTGGAGTGCTTTGAAAAATACCGATGATCGCATTGTCGAATATTCCACGGTAGTTCCGTTCCGCCTCACGAAGCGCATTTTCCATTCTCTTGCGATCACTTATGTCTCTACCCACACCTGCAATGCCGATGATCTTGCCCTCGCAGTCGCGTATGGGAACTTTTGTCGTTAGGATGTACACTTCATTTCCTTCGCCATCAATACCTTTTTCTTCATGGTTATGCAAAAGTTGCCCTGAGCGTATCACGCTCTGGTCGCCTTCATAGAAAGCACTGGCAAGCTCTGGGGGGTAGAAATCGAAGTCGGTCTTTCCCAGCAGTTCTTCCGGTGTCTTTGCCCAGACCGCACGCGCCAAATGTGGATTGGCCACCACGAATCTGCTTTCGAGGTCCTTTACATACATGAAATCAGGGATATTGTCGATGAGTGCGTGGAGCATCTTGCGCTCGTTTTCGATGATCGATTGTTCGTCCCGCAGGCGGCGATTGGCTTCGTCGGCCACATCATTCGCCTGCTCTAGACGTGCTTGTGCTCGTTTGTGAGCGGTGATGTCTTGAAAAAGCCACACGCGTCCCAGGTACTTGCCATCTTGATTCCGCAGTCCCGTGGAATGCCGCTCGAGCGTTCTGCCGTTCTTCAGTCGTACTTCACAATGATCCTTTTTATCGGGATGGTCGTAGAGCTCCCGGATCCGATCTCTAAAGGCCTCTGGAGCTTCAACACGGTCGATGACCGCCTCCAAAAGTGTCTGATCGGACGTTCCTATTCCGATATCGGGCGATTGACTTGTGGCGTCGGGATCCAGGAGACCCCAGATTTCCAGGAGCCTTCGATTGCGCAATACGATCTCTCCCGAGCCATTCACGACAAGAAGTCCCTCGAGCGTTTCGTCGCGAATAGCGCGATTGAGCAAGAGTTCGAACTCGCGGGAATGCTCAGCCTGGATTCTTTCCGTAATGTCCGCGCTTAGGCCGATGTGCCCCAGATACTTGCCGTTCGACGAGAACCTGGGCTCAGCGCGCGATCCAAGGAGCCGCCATTCGCCATCGTTTCGCAGGATACGCGCTTCAACGCTAAAAGATGCGTGATCTGTTATCGCAAGCTTGAAAGCCGCCACACATGCAAGCGCATCGTCGGGATGAATCAAGGAGTGCCACACGCTGGAATCCAGCTTCTCCTGGTCGATCCCGCGGAAACGCCGGCATGCTTTGTTGAGGAATTGAAAGACTCCTTCGGCGTCAGTTTCCCACATCATCGAAGGGCAACTGTCAGCGATAGCCTTGAAACGATCTTCATCTTCGTGTTGAGACTTGTTCAAGCGCTTACTCTCTGTGACGTCCTGCATATGAATAACAAAAGAGTGTGGGCTGCCGCTGTTGTCCCGCAACAACAAGATTCTCATGTGCACCCACAGAATGGCACTAGCGCGATGGAGGAAGCGCTTGTTGGCCTCCTGGTACATGGCCAAGTTCTGAACGAAATACTCTCGTCTCTGCAAAGGAGTATGAAGATCGTCGGGGTGAAGTAACGCCGTCCAGGAAGTCCCGATCAGCTCTTCAGCGGAGTATCCGAACATTGTGCAAATCGCGCTGTTCACTTGAAGGAAACACATGTCCAGTCCGATTTCACAGATACCGAGAGTCTCATGCTCGAAGAACCCGAGGATGTGCGCTTCACTCTTCTGGGGATCTTGTTCCCACCCAGGGCGCGCAGAGATCGATGTCGGATTGGATAACGAGATCATTTGTTTGCCTTGGAATAAGAGAGTGAACCCGCGACTAGGGGTATATCGGCAGAATGAGTGTCTCTATTTAGAATGTCCGGCAAACCGGTGGAGGGCAGCCTGCTGCAGATCCTAAGTACTTGATTCCCCAATCAGAAGCGTCAATGAAATGATCTTATTGTCTTCTTGTCATCCAACGGTGTGCGGAAGATGCGCCAGGTGCGTTACAGTACACAGAGCAATGGCGCCTGTAGTGCTGAGTGTCCGGCTGGCATTGCAAGGCGATGCCGACGCAGATAAGGCAAGATTAGTATGCTGTCAGGAGCGATTCGATGATTGACCGAATTCTCTTTGTTGACGACGAACCAGCGGTCCTGGATGGCTACAAGCGAATTCTCCGGCGGGAATTCGAGGTAGACACGGCTGCGGGTGGGGAACAAGGACTGGCTTCGATCCGCGATCGAGGTCCGTACTCCGTTGTGATTTCTGACATGCGCATGCCCGGCATGAATGGCGCCCAGTTTCTGGCACAAGTGCGGCAGGCGGCACCAGATACGGTACGAATGCTATTGACCGGCTACACGGACCTGGACGCTGCCATACTTGCAGTGAATGAAGGGAACATCTTCCGCTTTCTTACCAAGCCGTGTGACAAGGGGGTGTTAACAAAAGCTATCACCGCGGGACTGCTGCAGTATCGCCTGGTAACAGCCGAGAAGGAGCTTCTGGAAAGAACCCTTATGGGCAGCATCAAGGTGCTCACTGAAGTCTTGAGCGCCGCGAGCCCCGAGGCATTCGGAAGATCGATGCGAATTGCTCGCTATGTTCGGCATCTGGTTGGCAAGCTCAACATCCCTTCTCCGTGGCGTATTGAAGCCGCAGCCATGTTGTCGCAGTTGGGTTGCGTGACGCTTGACCCGGAACTCATGAAAGCATCCTTTGCCGGGGAGCCGCTCTCTTCCGAAGATAGAGCCAGGTTCGCCGACCATCCCAAGGTGGCGAGTGACTTTCTTGTCAATATTCCAAGGCTGGAGACTGTCGCGTGGATGATCGGTCAACAACTTACGCCAGAAACCGGGTATAGCACTCAAGGTGTCCCGGCTCACTGTGAGGAAGGGATAGTTGTTGGGGCTAAGATGCTGAAACTTGCAGTGGCTTTGGATAGTCTGAGAATGGAGGGATTGTCTGAAGGCGATGCGATTGACAAACTTGGGGACCCGCGCGCCGAGTTTGGACCGGAACTGATCGAAGCACTGAAGGATATTGAGCCAGAAACTGCCAGAATGGAGCTTCGCAAGGTTTCAACGTCAGAGCTTACCACGGGCATGATTCTTCAGAAGGAAATAAGAACTCATACGGGAATGCTGGTTGTGCCGGAAGGCCAGGCAATTACGCAAGCCCTTCTAATCAAGCTCGACAACTTCTCCCGCGCGGGCACTATCGGAAGAGACGTAATGGCGCTCGTTCCCGTGTAGTGTCGATTCCATGTGTGTCGTTTTCTCCGCTCAAAGGGCGTCTTGGAGATATAGAACCCCGAAGTTTGCAGATTCTCGCTCCCAACGCGAGGTCAACCCGTCGCAGCGCCATCTACCAGCAGGGGTTTGTCCTGCGGTCATGGATGTGTGCCGGAAGTTGGTTGCTGTTCGGGGATCCGATCCTCGTCTCCCTTCGCCTGATCGTCTATTCTTAAACCACGTGCTGTTCTCTTGGTTTCTCATTTCATCCCGCGCCAGCCGATGCAGCAGGTCCCAATGAAAGCCCGTGTCTCCGACCTGACTGCCATCTTCTTTGCTGTCTTCGGCTTCACCTGTTGGGTGTTCGGCGACAGTTGCATCAAGTGGATCGGGCAATACGGCCTGCCGCCAGAAGAGATCGTTGCCTTTATGGGCTTCTTCATGGCGGTTACGCTGGCGCTGCAGGCTGCAGTGCGCCGCAGGCTTGGCAACCTGCGCCCGCGCTCAGTGATCCGGCAAGTGCTGCGCGCCATGCTCGACATGACGAACAACGTCTGCGTCGTTATTGCCCTCCGCCATCTCTCGCTGACCATGTTCTACATTCTTATTTTCACGTCACCGATGGTCATCTCGCTGCTCTCGGCCGGGTTTCTTGGTGAGGGCATCACCCGGAAGAAGGCTCTGGCCTTGCTCGTCGGCTTCGGCGGTGTGGTCATCGCGGTCGACCCTTTCAGCCGCACCCAGCACATCGATCTTATCGGTCTTGCCAGTTGCCTGGTGTGCGTCGCCTGCTTCTCGGTGAACATGGTATGGTCGCGCGTCCTCACGCGCACGGAGCCACCGGAAAGCCTTGCCTTCTGCTCTGGCGTGGTCACAGCCATGGCTGGCCTGGCGCTTACGAGTTTCCACCCCCATCCGCTGACGGCCACACTCTGGCTGGCACTCGGAATGATGGGCGTTTTCTGCGCAGCCGGCACACTCAGCTTCTATTTCGCGGTCAAGCACACCTCGGCCAGCAACGTTTCGCAGTTCCACTACACACAACTGCTCACCGGAGCGTTGATCTCCTACCTTGTCTGGCACGACAAGCCCGGCGTGTCCATGCTGGTCGGCGGATCGCTGATCATCGGCTCGGGCCTGCTGATCGCTTTCGCCGCGCGCACCGCACCGCCTGCCCGGAGTGCCGACGTCGCAAGGGCATAGTCCTCGCATGAACAAGAACTCCATACTCAAAGCCATTAAGCAGATGGGATGCAAGGGAGAAACGGCAGACCATGGCTTTCGCGTAGCTAGTCGATCCTGAAAAAGTCATTTTCAAGCAGTCTGTAAGCTCCATCCTGAGCCGCTGAAGTTCCCCTGGAACAGAAGTTGGCTGAGGATGGCGTAAATCTCAGACACGCGAGCACCTTGGAC
>Ga0255355_1000052_pt1 | contig 71082 bp, 46 predicted proteins | sample HBST75metaG_FD_189943 | JGI IMG/M metagenome (GOLD analysis project Ga0255355, IMG submission 189943) | Peat soil microbial communities from Stordalen Mire, Sweden - H.B.S.T75 | ecosystem: Environmental > Terrestrial > Soil > Wetlands > Peat | place: Sweden: Norrbotten County, Stordalen Mire...
TGAATCCCGAAAGCATCGCAAATGAGCCACACGCAATTCAAATCGTGGACACCCTGAAATCGCTATAAACCATACTTGGCTTTGAACTTGACGGCGACGCGACTAAGTTAAACCGGACAGCAGTGATGTGACTTCTTAAGCAATTACCCTCGAACCCCCGCACCTGTCCGTGCAGGATTCTCAAGCAATCAGCGAAAAGAACATTCCGTGAGCAGTGGTGTTCAAGACAAAGATATGGAGCATACCGCAGGGGCTGCTCCCGGATGATTCGCAAGATTCTGTCCGATACATCCCACCACACGCACAGAAGCATGGCTGTGTCCACAGACACACATAGCTTCTTTCTGTATTGGAGGACCGAAGGACGGAGAAATGAGGACAGGCAGAGCAATCAGCCATCTTTGACTCCCACAGGCTGCGCGACTCATAATGGTTCCTTCTTCCGAAATGTCCGTCCCGACCCTGAGTCAGAGACTGATATCTCCAGCTCAAAGTGAAATAAACTTCCTGAATGTCTCCTTGTTATGGAATACCGTACTAAAAGAGTACTTTCCTTCTGGAACAAATAGACAGTCCTTTGATGCATCTCAGCCCATCGGAAACTCGCACTGGTGCCTGTCTGTGAGCATGAATAGAACCCCGCATTCACGATCCACCAGGTCTCTGACCGCTTGAAGTTTTATCTCAAATCGATCGATCGCTCCTGTGAACCGGCGAAATCTCGCAGGTCGAAGATCTTCCAGTCCTTCTCTCCCGGATCGCGCACCCAGAGGCTCAGCGCGACGGCGTATGGGGTGCCTTCATAGTAGGGAACGTGAATGCTATGGCGGCCCGCGTCGAGGGTAATATGTCCTTCCTTGGTAAGTGCGGAGTGGAGGTTATCGAGAGCGATGACGCGCCTGTCATCGATCTGCAGCATGGCTCCGTCGTCGGAGGTCATTCTGAATTCGTAAATTCCCGCATTGCGAATCCAGAAGTTGGCACGGTAATCCACCCCAAACCAGATGGTGCGGTCGGTGACGCCGGGGATGCCATTGGTGCCTTCAAATATCTGGTTCGGTATCGCAAGTGAATAGCTGTAGATGGAACCGATCGGATCGAGCTCACGAAAATCCGGCAGCCTGATAACGTTGGCATGCAATTCGTAAACATCGCCGCAAAACGCGTTGCGGTGTGGAACAACGGATCCGAAAGAGCCGAGAGGCCCTTGTGGTGGAATCGTGAACAAGGACCGCCGTGGGGGCGGGTTTACACCGGCAGCTCCCGCCCAGTCCTCTGCTTCCTCTTGTCTCGCTTTTGCTTGCGCATTCCACAGGATCTCTCTTCTGAGCTCCTCCATCGCGGCGGGGTCGGCCTGCGGCGGACCTTCAAGAAGCGGGAATGTCACATCGACCAGGCCGAGATTGCCAGTTGTGCGGTCGCGCGCCACAAAACGTGTCATGGCCAAACCCTTCGGCGGAGTGAACTCGAAGACTCGATTGAAGCCGTGAGCCTGGGCGCGCGCGTATTCGACCGGCGTCAGGACTTGGTCCGTCGAGGCGCTCATGTACCCGATGGGCTTACCCGCACCATTGAAGTTGCACGCGCCGTAATCCAGCTGGAGCTGACGACGGCTTTCAGGGTAGGAGACGAAGTCGAGGGATCCCGATTCGATACCGACGCTATAACGGACCAGTTCCTCTGAGCCGGTGGATATACGGAATGCCCGCAGAGAGATGGAAAGCGGTACCTCGGGATGGCTGCATGCGTCGATCTGAAGCTCGTGGTCGATCTCCGACTGACCTTTTTCAGGAGTGTTCGCGGGCGGGGCGGTTGCACCGACGTAGTAGCTGTGGCTATAGAACAAGCGCACGCCACGGCGCGAACTGCGAATGAGAACATGATGGTAACCGCTGGTCAAGCCTTCTGGACCAGGGTGGTAAGCCACCTCGTAATGAATTGTCTGCCGCTGAAGGCAGCTCTCGTTGGCGGCGATGTGAAACCCGCTGCCGGGGAGGGGATCGGGCTTGACTCCAGTTGGATCGATCAGCCGAATGCTGGAGATGCTCACGTGAACATCGGGGGAATGACTGGTCTTCTCCACGACCTGGAGGTCGGCTGGCGTCAGGTCGGCAATTGGCTGATCGCGTGAGTTCACTGCGATCACATCGACCAGCACCTCGCGCGTGGTCACGTGGAGAATGTAGGGAATGTCGGCAACTGGTGCGGCTGGATTGTCTGTGCCGGTAAGCGGGTTAGGCGTCTGCCCAGACGCCGTGATTGCGCTTACGGTGCCGAATAAGAGGATGACAGCAGAGAAGCAACGGAGATAACTTGGCACTGACGATGACACGAGAACCCCACTCGGATTACAGCCTGTTGTGGCACAAGCCCGGCCTGTCTGAACGGATTGATGGGACCGCCAATCATAGCACTCTCTGGGATGCCAAGCGGTTCGGAAATCGGACGCTTGATCGGACGTTCCTTAGCCGATACCCTTGACTTGGCGAGGCACCCTCAAAACAGCTCGAAGGAGGTAATCACCGGCGATGAAAAGGATCCTGACGGTGGACGACTCGGCTAGCATGAGGCAGATGGTCAGTTTTACTCTGCGCAAGGAAGGCTATGAAGTCACCGAGGCTGTCGATGGCAAAGACGGCCTCGCCAAATTTGCTGGAATCAAGTTCGATCTGATCATTACCGATTTGAATATGCCCAATATGGACGGCATCGAAATGATCACTGCTGTGCGCAAGCTGCCGGGATATTCTTTTGTCCCTATCCTGATGCTTTCCACCGAATCGCAGGCGGAGAAAAAAGATGCAGGGCGCAAAGCTGGAGCAACCGGCTGGATCGTGAAGCCGTTCAACGCCGAACAGTTGATCGCTGTGGTCAAGAAACTTGTGAAGTAGCTTGGCCGTACGCAATTCGCCCGGAAAATATTGTCCGCAGACTTCTTCCACAAGCCAATGCCTCAGGAACTGCCGCGCAGTCATTCCGCAACACGGCAGTTTGTTGATCGTTGAATTCATCCTTCCCCCGCTCGTATCGCAGGCAGATCCACAACTGGAAAGCCACCTGATGAGCGACCTCAACATGCTGGCTGTCACCGGCGGCAGAGAGCGGAACGAGCGCGAATGGAGAGCGCTTCTTGAGGAAGCGGGATTCATCCTGACTGGGGTTTACCCGGTTTGGACGCGATACTCGGATGGTTCGGAGCGTCGGAATACTCGAAGCGAAACGGGCTTGCCGTCGACAATTTCTTGCGCAAGAAGAGCGTGCGAGCGAATGAAACCTGCGGCGGACAGGCCGCGTCTCATCTGCAAGTAGAGATCTCACGGTGGGAAGCCTACCGGGATCAATTTGGGAGAATGCTGCCCCGCGATCCCCCTAAGTGCTTCTCCTTGAGATGCATCTGGTCAAACAAGCACATCTATTCAGGAAAAAAACGCATCTCTTTGGGTATGTTCAACTACGGAGTCGTGAATGCCTGAAATCGAAGACGAAGCGGATGGTCAGTACATTGGCGCTGGCCACCAGTTGCCGGAGCCGCCCCACCGGTCTCGAAAAAGGTGGATTTTGTGGACCGGCTTGCTGCTGGTCCTGATCGTTGCCGGCTACTTCATTCTTCACAGCCGCAATGCCGATAGCGCCGCCAAGCCGGCAACCGCGGGCAGCGGAGGCGGCCGGGGGCGCAACACCGGGCCGGTCACGGCCACGGTCGCCACAGCCGCCAAAGGCGATATCGGCGTCTACCTCGATGCGATTGGCACCGTTACGCCGCTCTATACAACCTCGATCACGGCTCTGGCCAGCGGCGTTCTCACCGCAGTCCACTATAGCGAGGGCCAATTAATTCGGAAGGGCGATCCGCTGATCGACATTGACCCGCGCCCCTATCAGGCGCAGTTGATGCAAGCCGAGGGAGTGCTGGAACGGGATACCAATGTTCTCGCGCAGGCGAAGATGGATCTGGAGCGCTATCGCACGGCATGGGCTGGCAACGGCATCAACAAGCAATTGCTGGACGATCAGGAGAAGATCGTGCTCCAGGACCAGGGCACGGTCAAGAACGATCAGGGCACTGTGAATTATGACCAGGTCCAGCTAAGTTACTGCCACATCACCGCTCCGTTTGCCGGTCGCGTTGGCCTTCGCCTGGTCGATCCCGGAAACGTGGTGCAGGCCAATGGCACCACGCCCCTGGTGGTCGTCACTTCGATGCAACCGATTACCGTGATCTTCACCATCGCAGAAGACAGCCTGGTCCAGGTGCGGGGGCAGATGCGCAAGATGCATTCGCTGCCCGTCGAGGCCTGGGATCGCGCCCAGACCACCCAGCTTGCGACGGGTAAATTGCAGAGCATCGACAATCAGATCGATACCACCACGGGAACGGTCAAGTTGCGCGCCCTCTTTGACAACCGCACCGGCGCGCTCTACCCCAACCAGTTCGTCAACACCCGGTTGCTGGTCAACACCCTCAAGGACGTGACACTGATTCCCAGCGGCGCCGTTCAACACAATGGGACGGCAGCGTTTGTGTATGTGATTGCCAATGGGGTCGCGGCCGTTCGCAACGTCCAGCCGGGCACTTCTGACGGTGGTCTGACCGCGGTCCAGGGCCTCAACCCCGGAGAAGTGGTGGCCACCAGCAGCTTTGAGAAGTTGCAAGCCGGAAGCAAGGTCAACGTCGCCAAACCGGCGCGCGCAGCCAAATCAACGGGAGGCAATTCCCAGTGAGTCCATCCGGGCCTTTCATCCAGCGTCCCGTTGCGACTGCACTGCTGATGGCCGCAATCCTTTTGGTGGGCATCGTCGCATATACGCAACTGCCGGTCTCGGCCCTGCCGCAGGTCGATTACCCCACTATTCAGGTGCTGACGTTCTATCCGGGCGCCAACCCGGAGGTCATGGCCACCACAGTTACCGCTCCGCTGGAACGCCAGTTCGGGCAACTGCAAGGCCTGAGCCAGATGACCTCGATCAGCTCCGGCGGCTCGTCGGTGATCGTGCTGCAGTTTGCTCTCAGCCTGAACATTGACATCGCCGAAGAAGAGGTGCAGTCGGCGATCAACGCCTCGCAGAGTTATCTGCCCTCGAACCTTCCCTCGCCGCCTGTCTACAGCAAAACCAATCCCGCAGATGCTCCTGTCCTCACTCTGGCCATCACCTCCAGCACCATACCTCTCTCTCAAGTTGAAGATCTGGTCGATACCCGTCTCGCGCCCAAGCTCTCGCAGCTGAGCGGTGTCGGCCTGGTCAGCATCAGCGGCGGACAGAAACCGGCCGTCCGCATTCAGGCCAATCCCACCGCCCTCTCCTCCTATGGTCTCAACCTCGAAGATCTGCGCACAGCTCTCACCCAGACCAGCGTCAATCAAGCCCTGGGCAACTTCGATGGCCCGCATCAGGATTACCAGATCAACGCCAACGACCAATTGGTGACCAGCGGCGATTATCAAAATGTTGTGGTTGCCTACCGCAACGGTGCGCCCGTCACGTTGAAGGAGGTCGCCCGTGTCGTAGACGGCATCGAAAACAACAATCAGGCCGCGTGGATGAACGAGACACCGGCGGTGATTCTCAACATCCAGAGGCAGCCCGGCGCCAACACCATCAAGGTCGTCAAGGCCATCAAGGCCATTCTGCCGCAGCTTGAGGTGAACCTTCCGGCCTCGATTCAGGTCACGCCGCTCACCGATCTCACCACCTCGATCAACGCCTCGGTCTCCGACGTTGAGTTTGAGCTGATGCTCACCGTTGCGCTGGTCGTCATGATCATCTTCGTCTTCCTGCGCAATGTGTATGCCACGATCATTCCCAGCATTGCAGTGCCGGTCTCGCTGGTGGGCACCTTCGGCGCAATGTATGCGCTGGGCTACAGCCTCGACAATCTATCCTTGATGGCGCTCACCATCTCCACGGGCTTCGTGGTCGATGACGCAATCGTGATGATCGAGAATATCTCCCGCTATCTTGAAGCCGGCGATACTCCCATGCAGGCCGCTCTCAAGGGCGCAGAGCAGATTGGCTTCACCATCATCTCCCTCACCGTATCGCTGATTGCGGTGCTGATCCCGCTGCTCTTCATGGGCGATGTTGTCGGCCGGCTCTTTCGCGAATTTGCGGTCACGCTGGCCGTCACCATCGTGCTTTCGGCCGTCGTCTCCCTCACCCTGACGCCCATGATGTGCTCGCGGATTCTGCGTCATCGCCCTGAGTCCCAGCAAGGCCGCTTCTACCAGGCCTCTGAGCGCGTCTTCAAGAGCATGATTGCCTTTTATGGCCGCACGCTCAAGTTCGTTCTCCGCTTCCAGACCGTCACCCTGCTGGTCGCCGTGGCCACGTTGATCCTCACCATTGTTCTGTACATCGTCATCCCCAAGGGCTTCTTCCCCACGCAGGACACGGGCGTGATCCAGGCCATCTCGCAGGCGCCGGAAACCATCTCCTTTGCGGCCATGAAGCAGAAGCAGCAGCAAATGGGGCAGATCGTCTTGCAGGACCCGGCGGTCGAAAGCTTGTCTTCCTTCATTGGAACGGATGGAACCAACACCACTCTGAACAGCGGGCGCATGTCGATCAACCTCAAGCCCATCGAGGACCGCAAGACAAGCGCTTCCGACGTGATTCGCAGATTGCAGCAGAACCTCAAGCAGGTTAGTGGTATCGGGCTCTACATGCAACCGGTGCAGAACATTTCGGTGGATGACCGCGTGAGCCGCACCCAGTATCAATACACGCTGGAGGATCCCGACCCCAACGAATTGAACCTGTGGACCGGCCGCCTGGTTGAGCGCATGAAGCAATTGCCTCAATTGGCCGATGTGGCCACCGATCAGCAGACCGGCGGTCTCGCCGTATCACTGATCGTCGATCGCGTCTCCGCATCGCGCCTGGGCATTGCGCCGTCCACCATCGACAACACCCTCTATGACGCCTACGGCCAGCGCCAGATCAACACCATGTACACACAGTTGAACCAGTACCATGTGGTGTTGGAATCTGATCCGGAGTTCCAGAAGAACCCGGCCAGGCTTCAGGATCTCTACGTCCAGAGCAACACCTCTTCGGGCGCTTCTGGACCCTCCGCCTCTTCGACCTATGCTTCCTCGGGCTCTTCGTCCGCCGGCTCCAATGCGCTCACGAGCGCCGTTGCATACACTCCCTCTGGAGTGCTCAACCCGCCTTCGAATGCCATCAACTCCGGCGTCGGCGCCAGCAGCAGCGCTCGGAGCACCTCCTCATCCGCCAAATCGTCCCCCAACTCTACGCTCTCCAACGCCGTTCCCCTCGGTGCTTTCACCCGGGTGGAGCATATCCCCGAAGCGCTCTCGATCAATCACCAGGGCCAGTTTCCGGCTGTCACCGTCTCGTTCAATCTCGCTCCCGGCGCCGCTCTCGGAGGTGCGATTACGGCCATCGAGAAGGCACAGAAATCTCTCGATATGCCGGCCAGCGTCCAGTACGGATTTCAAGGCACCGCGGCTTCGTTTCAAGGTTCGCTCTCCAATGAAGGCCTGCTGATTCTTGCCGCTCTGGCTGCGGTTTACATCGTGCTCGGCGTTTTGTATGAGAGTTTCATTCATCCCATCACCATTCTCTCCACGCTGCCCTCGGCCGGCGTGGGAGCATTGCTGGCTCTTATCCTCTTCAAGCAGGACCTCAGTGTCGTGGCCATCATCGGCATCATCTTGCTGATCGGCATCGTGAAGAAAAACGGCATCATGATGGTTGACTTCGCTCTGGAGGGCGAGCGCGAGCGCGGAATGAATGCGACGGATGCCATCTATGAGGCGTGCCTGCTGCGTTTCCGCCCCATCATGATGACCACCATGGCGGCGTTGCTGGCAGGCATCCCCTTGGCCATGGGAACCGGAATGGGTTCGGAGTTGCGCCGTCCCCTGGGCATCTCCATGGTCGGCGGACTGCTGCTCAGCCAGGTGCTCACCCTCTACACCACGCCGGTCATCTACATCTTCTTCGATCGCATCGGACACCGCTTCAGCCGTGCGCCCAAGGCGATTGAGACCGGCGGCCCGGCACAACCGGCGGAGGGGCAATGAATATCTCCGCGCCCTTTATTCACCGGCCGGTTGCCACCACCTTGCTCACCACGGCAGTCTTGCTGGTGGGTGCCATTTCATTTAATGTGCTGCCGGTCTCTCCCTTGCCTCAAGTGGACTTTCCCACCATCTCGGTTTCATCCAGCCTGCCCGGCGGAAGTCCGGAGATCATGGCGTCTTCCGTTGCCACTCCGCTGGAGCGGCAATTCAGTCATATCTCCGGCGTCAGCGAGATGACCTCCTCCAGTTCGCTGGGAAGCACCTCCATCACTCTGCAGTTCGATCTAAGCCGTAACATCGACGGCGCAGCCCGCGACGTGGAAGCTGCCATCAACTCCGCCCGCACCTACCTGCCCGCAAACCTCCCCGCCAATCCGACCTATCGCAAAGTGAACCCGGCCGACGCTCCCATCATGATCCTGGGGCTTACTTCCGATAAGTTTGACAAGCCCACCCTCTATGACGATGCCTCGTCGATCATGGCGCAAAAGTTGTCGCAGTTGCCGGGCGTCGGCCAGGTGTCCGTAGGCGGAGGCACCGGGCCATCCGTGCGCGTGGAAGTCAATCCCACGCTGCTCAATAGCTATGGGCTGACTATGCAGAACATCCAGTCCGCGCTGAGTCTGCAAAATGCTCACGAGCCGGTCGGCCAACTCTCCGACGGCTTTTCCACGGCGGATATCGTGGTCAACGACCAGATGCATCAGGCGGATCAGTACAAGCCGCTCATCGTAGGAACCCACAGTGGAGCCGCTATCAGGCTCTCCGACGTAGCCGACGTATCGAACGGGCCCCAGAACATTCGTACCGCCGGCTACCTCAACGGAACGCCCTCCATCAGCGTCATCATCTTTCGCCAGCCAGGCGCGAATATCATTGAGACCGTCGATCGCATCCGGGCGGAGTTACCCTCCATCCAGGCGTCCATACCGCAAGGCATCAAGACCACCATCGTTCTTGACCGCACCACCACCATCCGCGCATCGGTCAACGATGTAGAGCGCACGCTCATGCTCTCCGTGATCCTCGTGATCCTGGTCGTCTTCATCTTCCTGCGCAACGGGCGCGCCACACTTATTCCTGCGGTTGCCGTTCCCGTCTCCTTGGTCGGAACCTTCGCCGTGATGTACCTGCTGGGCTTCAGCATCGACAACCTCTCCCTCATGGCATTAACCATCGCCACCGGATTCGTGGTCGACGACGCCATCGTGGTCATGGAGAATATCTCCCGCCATCGCGAGTCGGGCATGAAGCCGTTTCAGGCCGCCCTTCTCGGCTCCAAAGAAATCGGATTTACCGTCTTCTCCATCAGCATGTCGCTGATCGCTGTTTTTATTCCCATCCTTCTCATGAGCGGCATCGTCGGCCGCCTTTTCCGCGAATTCGCGATCACACTGTCGACGGCCATCCTCGTGTCGATGGTCATCTCCCTGACCACCACGCCCATGATGTGCGCGTATCTGCTCAAGGACGAGAAAGAGATCAAGCACGGCCGCGCCTTTCTCACCAGCGAGAAGGGATTCACATGGGTGCTCGATGGGTACAGCCGCTCTCTGAAGTGGGTGCTGAAACACCCTTGGCCGGTCTTCATCATCCTCCTCCTCACCATCGCTCTCAATTTCTATCTCATCGTCATCATCCCCAAGGGCTTCTTCCCGCAGCAGGATACGGGAGCCGTCACCGGCGGCGTGCAAGGTCCGCAGGACGCGTCGTTTCCGGTGATGGATAACTCGGTCCGGCAACTGGAGAATGTCATCAAGTCCGATCCGGCCGTCGCCAATGTCATCGCGTATACGGGCGGAAACGGCGCATCGAATGGCGGGTTCATCTATGTCGCGCTCAAACCGCTCGACGTTCGCAAGGTGACTGCGCCGGAGATTATCAATCGGCTGCGGCCCCAACTCAACCGCCTTCCGGTTGCCTCCGCCTTTCTTCAGGCTGCACAAGACCTGCGCATTGGCGGGCGATCGGGCAACGCGCTTTATCAATACACCATCCAGTCGGACAACGTGTCGGACTTGGCGCAATGGGGCCCTACCCTGCTCGCCGAAATGAAAAAGCTTCCCGGCTTTCAGGATGTAAATACGGATGCGCAAAACGTCGGCCTGCGGGAAGTTCTCAGCTATGACCGCGCCACCGCCGCCCGGCTCGGCATCACTCCGGCGTCATTGGATAGTTCTCTCTACGGCGCCTTCGGGCAGTCGCAGGTTTCCATTATTTATACGCAGCTCAACCAGTATTACGTGGTGCTGGAGGTTGCGCCGCCCTATACGCAAAGTCCGGAAGGGTTGAAAAATATCTATCTCCATACCGCGGGGAACGGCATCATTCCGCTCACCGCTGTCTCCACGGCGCAGGCGAGCACCACTCCCCTAGTCATCAATCACACCAGCTCTTTTCCCTCCGTCACAGTCTCTTTCAATCTCGCCACCGATATGTCCATGAGCGACGCCACGCGCATGGTCTCTCAGATGCAGCAGCGGCTGAATATGCCGGCGACGGTGCGCGGCTTTTTCTCCGGAACGGCATCGGCCTATCAAACTTCGCTGGCCTCGGAGCCGGCCCTTGTGGGAACGGCTCTGCTCGCGGTCTATATCGTTCTCGGCATTCTCTATGAGAGCCTGGTCCATCCTCTCACCATCATCTCCACCTTGCCTTCAGCCAGCGTTGGCGCCATGCTCGCACTCATGCTGTTCAAAGTGGATCTCAATGTCATCTCCATCATCGGTATCATCCTGCTCATCGGCATTGTGAAGAAGAATGCCATCATGATGATCGACTTTGCCCTGGTCGCCGAGCGCGAACACGGCAAGAGCACATCCGACGCGATCTTTGAAGCCTGCCAGTTGCGTTTTCGTCCCATCCTGATGACCACCATGGCCGCCCTCTTCGGCGCCTTGCCGCTGGCCTTCGGCACTGGAACCGGCTCTGAACTCAGGCGTCCGCTCGGCATCACCATCGTGGGCGGGTTGATCGTCAGCCAGGTGCTCACGCTCTACACCACGCCCGTTGTCTATCTCTTGTTTGATTGGTTGCGTCTCCGTCTCCGTCGCAAGCAGGCAGCAACTCTCCACAATGGAATCGCGGAGGCCTCCTAGCCATGGATGCCGATGAGGTGTTCGCTATGAATAAGTCGATGATGCCCAGAGGGAATGTATCCCCGGTCTTGTACGCAGCTTTTGCCGCGCTGTTTTGCGTGTCGCTGGCCGGATGCAACGTTGGGCCAAAGTATGTGCCTCCCGCGAAGACCGCGCCTCCCACCTTCAAGGAATCTCCAGAGCAGTTCAAGGAGACCGGCGGATGGACCGTTGCGCAGCCTCAGGATGCGGCTCTGCGTGGTAAGTGGTGGGAAATCTACAATGAGCCGGAACTGAACGCGCTTGAAGATCAACTCAACATCGACAACCAGAACATTCGCCAGTCTTTCGAGAGCTTTATGGAGGCTCGCGCCCTGGTGCGCCAGGCGCGTTCGCAGTATTTTCCCACCCTGAGCATCGGCCCTTCTTATACTCGTTCGCAAAATTCTTCCAACATTGCGTCGGCGAACTTTGCGTCGACGGGCAACACCAACGTCACGGGCGGTCAGCAGTCGCAGGTGTTCTCACTCCCCGGCGAAGCTTCATGGGAACCGGATCTTTGGGGAAAGGTGCGCAATACCGTGCACGCCAGCCAGTACGCCGCCCAACTGAGCGCGGCCGATCTTGAGAACGAGCGCCTGACGGAACAAGCCAGTCTTGCCGAATACTTCTTTGAGATTCGCGGCCAGGACGCGCTGCAACAGATTCTCGATGACACCGTGGAAGCCGACAAGAAAGCCGTAGCGAGCGAAAAGTCCCGATACGATACCGGCGTCGACGACGAGATTTCCCTGGTTGGAGCCGAGACAACTCTGGCCAGCGCGCAGTCGGCAGCCATCAACAACCAGATTGCACGCGCCCAGTATGAGCATGCCATTGCCATGCTCATCGGCAAGCAGGCATCGGCGTTTTCCGTTCCCGTCGTGGCCAAAACGAGCGCCCCTCCGCCCATCCCTCTGGGTCTGCCGTCTCAACTGCTCGAACGGCGGCCGGACATAGCTGCGGCAGAGCGGAACATGGCCGCTGCCAATGCACAAATACGGATTGCTTACGCGGCCTATTACCCGTCTCTGCTGCTTTCCGCCAGCGGCGGCGTGGAGAGTTCCGCAATCAAGAATCTCATTGACGCAACCAGCCGCTTCTGGTCGGTCGGTCCATCGATCTCCGAAACTGTGTATGACGGGGGCCTGCGCCGGGCAACGGTGAATCAGTACATAGCTGCTTACAATGCAAACCTGGCCGCCTATCGCCAATCGGTCCTCATTGCATTCCAGCAGGTCGAAGACGCACTCGCAGCGGTCCGCATTTTCTCGCAACAAATCCAGCGCCAGCAAGAAGCCGTTGACTCCGCGCAGAAATTCCTCAAGCTCGAACTGGTGCGCTACAATTCCGGCATCGATCCCTATATCGATGTCACCACCGCGCAAACCACTCTGCTCGCCGACCAACTATCCCTGACCAATCTGAAAATCCAGCAGATGACAGCATCCGTTCAGCTGATTCAAGCCCTGGGTGGTGGATGGGACCGATCGCAATTGCCTACACCCGCTCAGGTCACCGAGAAACCGTCGCGCGCAGAGACCGCAATTCAGCATGACTAGAGCAAAACCAGAATGGATGTACCTCGAAGCTGAATGGACCTCCTTCAACAGCGTACCGGAACGGCGAGGATGGATGCATTTTGGCATCGATTTGCGCCATTTTTGGCTAAAAGCAGCACAAAAATGGTAAAAGAAGGGCTAAAATCGGCGAGTTCTGTTTACCTGTCAGTTAACATGTTCATTTTGTAAGTCGTTCATTGTTAGGCGATTACATCGGCAGACGGGGCGAAGAGTGGTCCAGAATAAATAGGGGGGGTGGGGGTAGCGGCGATTCGGGCGGCATTTTGCCCGGAATCGACCTCAAAAGAGGCTCCCTTCCCTAAAGACATCGTCCGCTCACGGAGCTTAAATTTACGCAAGAATCTGCGCAGGGGAAACCGCAATCTATCTTCTTTGTTTTCCGGAGCGGTGGAGGCGAGATTGGCTCCCGGGACGACAGGAAAAGCTGCAGTCTTCTGCCGCGATGGCTTGGGGTATGGCAATTGTGGAATCGCTCTAAACAGAATGGAGACTGAACTCATGACGCAACAGGCGCTTCCAAAGGTTCCGGCGCTGCGCCTGGCAGACTTGCTGGCCGGTGACCTGGATGTGGTGTTTTGCGGAATCAATCCGGCGCTCAGTGCCGCCCGTGCCGGCCACCACTTTTCAAGCGGCAGCAATCGATTCTGGCGTGTCCTGCATCTGGCGGGGTTTACGCCGCATCTGATCCGGCCGGAAAACGATCACACTATCCTTGAGTTTGGATGCGGCCTGACTGCTGCGGTGGAGCGTCCCACCGTGCGCGCCAGCGAACTGACGCTGCAGGAACTCCATGCAACCGCCGCCGGACTAGAGCGAAAAATCCGGCAATATCGCCCACGATACCTGGCATTTCTGGGTAAGCCCGCGTTTCAAGCCATCTTCAAGGAAAGAACTGTCCACTGGGGACAGCAGACCGTTCCATTTGGAGGCTCTGAGGTTTGGGTTCTGCCTAATCCAAGCGGACTCAATCGGGCCTTCACACTGGACGCGCTCGTGAACGCTTATCGCGCGCTCCGCACTGTGTCGGAGCAGACCAAACAGCACATCTGAAACGCCTCAACAGGCTGCGGAAACCCTCGATCCGGAGACTGGAGGCGGTTGTTCCTCAAATCCTTTACCTAGAGCGAAACCAGAGTCACTGTGTCCTGACGATGGTCTTGCAAGGTCGCCGCTCCCTGGTGGTCGCGTCGACTTAAGCTCCTTGCTTCCGGGATACACCTACTCTGGTTTCGCTATAAGACTTGGACCTTTCCGCAGCAGGAAAAATACACTGGCTTTGCAGGGCCCATATGCAAGCAGGCCCCCTTCCCGTAGCAAAGACGGGAAGGGGGCCTGCGAACAGCGCGCTATTTCTTTTCCGGCTCAGCGGGAGCAACCGCGCCAGGGAAGATGCCTTCCAGGGGCGCGTGCTTCTTCTCTTCCAGGTCGGGCTGGGGCAGGGGCTTGCGCGGCAACATCGCGTCGCGCTGGGCTGCGTTGTAGAGGAAGATGGCCTCCACCGTGGCAATCTGCTTCAGGTCGGCGGCTTGCAGGCGCTCATAGACATCTTCGTTGGAGTGGTGGGTGCGTGAGCCGTAGTCCATCTCGTCCTGGATGAACTGGAAGCCCGGAAGGCCGACCGCATCGAAGCTCAGGTGATCGGTGCCGCCGGTGTTGCGATTGGTGATGGCGGTTACGCCAAGATCCTTGAGCGGCGCAATCCACTGCGCGAAGATGGGCGTAACGGCCGCATTGCCCTGCGTGTAAATGCCGCGAATCTTGCCGGTGCCGTTGTCTACGTTGAAGTAGCCTGACAGAAGCTTGTGCTCGGGCTTGACATCGAGCGGACCCACGACGCGGCGCATGAACTCAGGCAGTTGCATCTGGTCGGGATCGGTGGAGAGCTTGGCCGAGCCGAAGTGCTGGGTGACGTAGCCTTTGGAGCCGAAGATGCCCTGCTCTTCGCCGGTCCAGAGAGCGATGCGTATGGTACGGCGCGGCTTGATGTCGAGGGCCTTGAGGATGCGCACAGCTTCCATGGCCACGATGGTTCCGGCGCCGTTATCGGTGGCGCCGGTTCCGGCGGTCCAACTGTCGAGATGGCCGCCGACCATCACCACCTGCTCTTTCAGCCTGGGGTCGGTGCCGGGAATCTCGGCCACGGTGTTGAAGGCGTGCTCATGCTCGCCGGTGAACTTGGTTTCCACATCGATTTCCACAGTCACCGGAGCGTGAATCTGGGTAAGCCGATAGAGGCGTCCGTAGCTCTCAATGGCCGCCACTGCGACGGGAATCTTGACCCTCTTTTCGGCAACATAAGGGGTGCGGCCCAGGGTCGCGCCGTTGTCGTCAAAGAGCGTTCCGCCCGATCCGCCGCCGTATTGGCCGTCGCGGCTGGGCTCGATGACCGCAGCCACCTTTTCGTCGGCAAAGAATTGAGCGATCTTGTCGATCAGCCGCAGGCGTTCCATGCGGTCCCGCATCCGCGCCTGCATCTCCGGCGAAAGCCCGCCCGCACCCGCGTTCACCGGGAACTCTGCCAGGTCGTCCAGTTCCTTCTCCGTATAGCGGTTGAAGAGGCCTTTTTCGACCGGCGGAACTTCGCGCATCGCGCCGAAGAGAACCACTTTGCCGGCCAGCTTGCCCTTGTACTGGTCCATGTCCTTTTCGTTCTGGATGCTGACAAAGACCACGTCGCCGGTCACCGGCCCAGGCGTCGAAGGCGACCAGGGAGTAGCCTGCACAATCAGCACGGCCGTGTCGGGCGTCACCATGCGCGCCCACGTGTTCAGCTGCTGCCAGCCCAGGCCGAACTCGCCCCAGTCCTCAAGGTGCGCATTCTCCAGGCCAATCTTGGTCAGCGTATCCCGTGTCCACTCGTTGGCTTTCTTCAGGTTGGGCGAACCGGTCAGCCGGGGGCCGATTCCGTCCATCAGCGCGGAGCCAAACTCCATCACGTGCGAGTGGTTCAGGCCCTCGTCGCGAATGCGCTGGTACATCGCCAGGTCCAGCGACTCGGTGGCCGGTTGTACTTCCGCGTACGGATCGGCCGCTGCGGGCGCCGGAGTCTTGGGCTTGTCGGCAGCATGCAACACGAGCGCCGCGGCCAGCAGAACCGCGGGCAGAAGGCGAAGGGTCTTCAAACTCATCAGTATTCACTCCCGTTGAAAAAGATGTTTTCCCGTTTGAGGCATTGTAGGACATTGCTCCAAACGCATCCTTGACGGAAGCGAGAGTGTCAGACGCGGAGCAGCGCCGGTGCGCGGAGATGCGGGCCGGGAGTAAAGCTCTTCGCCGTTTCGCCGGGCGTTTCCTCTTCCATGGGAACGTGCGCAAACTCCCATGCGGAGCGGTCCTTCATCAGGCGGGAAACCAGCGCGGTATGCATGGCGTGTCCGGCGCGTTCGGCCACCACATGCCCCTCGATCCGCCTGCCGGCCAGCGCCAGGTCGCCGATCAGGTCCAGTACCTTGTGGCGTACATATTCGTCGGGAAAGCGCAGCGGCCCGTTCTCGGGGCCTTTAGGCCCAAGAATGATGGTGCTTTCCGGACTCGCGCCGCGGATCAGGCCCATGTCGCGCAGACGCTTCTCGTCGGCCTTGTAGCCGAAGGTTCTTGCCGGCGCGATCGCGGTTCCATAAGTATCCGCCGCCAGGTCAATGCACGCGGTCTGCCGGCCGATGGGAGCCGGAAAGTCGATGGTGTACTGAATGTTGTAGCCGGAACCGGGATAGACGCCGATGAACTTGTTGCCCTCGCGAACTTCGAGGTCGTGCAAAATGCGGATCGTCTCGCGGCGGCGGCGTTGGGTGCGGATGCCGGCGCTCAAAAAAGCCTCGACGTACGGTGCGGCGCTGCCGTCCAGGATCGGCAATTCCAGGTTGTCCAGCTCCACGATCACATTATCAACGCCCATGCCGACCAGGGCGGAGAGCAGATGCTCTGTGGTGGAAATCAGAACGCCCTGGCGCATCAGGCTGGTGGCGTAGCTCACCTTGGCCACGTTGCGCCCGGTGGCGGGAATTTCAAAGTCGTCCAGATCGGTGCGGCGGAAGACGATTCCCGAGCCAGCCGCCGCGGGCAACATCCGCATCGTGACCGGTGCGCCGGAGTGAAGCCCTACCCCGGTGAACTCGATGGGTGCGGCGATCGTCTGTTCCAGGTGCGCTGGATGAGCCAACAATTTCCTTCTTCCAGAGGATAAAATCATGCGCAATCGTTAGGTTAGACGGCAAAACCTATCTCAGCACTGTGGCATTTTTGCCACACTTTGACGCAAGTAGAGCATCGCACCGGTGTTTGAGGTATCACCATCGTCACCCCAATCTGGTCACCATGGTGTCGCATAAGCGTCGTAGAATCATGGAGTCTCCGGCATAGGCTGCGCCCAGGCCGGTTTGCGAGGTGCGCTGATGACCGTTTCCGCCGATTTTCCCGTTCCCCCACGCGGCTTGCTGGCCGGCGCACGCCGCAAGCAGCCCGCCCTGGTCCATCTCATTGAACAACTGGTGCGCGCCGAGTCGCCTTCCGACTCGAAGCCTGCCGTGGATGCATGTGTGTCCCTGGCCGCCGCCCATGCCCAGGCGCTGGGTGGCCGCGTCAAGCTCCACCGCCAACGCGCTTTTGGCAATCTGCTGGAAGCGCGTTTCGGACCCAAGTCGAAGACCGGCGCGGAGGGACGAATTCTGCTGCTGGGCCATCTGGACACCGTCTGGCCGGTGGGCACTCTGAAGACGATGCCCTGCCGCATTGCAGACGGGCGTCTCTGGGGCCCGGGCACTTTCGACATGAAGGCAGGCGCGGCCATGGCCTTCACGGCCATTGAGATGCTCGGCGAGGCCGGCCTGCTCCATCGGGAGATCGTGCTGCTGCTGACCAGCGAAGAGGAGATCGGCAGTCCGGTTTCGCGCCCGATGACCGAGCGGCTGGCGGCCGAATGCGCAGCGGTCTACGTGCTGGAACCAGCTCTGGGCCGTGCGTACAAAACCGCCCGCAAAGGCACAGGCAACTGGCGGATCGAGGTGACGGGGGTGGCCGCGCACGCCGGTGTGGACTTTGAAAAAGGCGCGAGCGCGATCAGGGAACTGGCCCGCGTGGTGGAGAAGGTCAGCGCCTGGACCGATCTGAAGCGCGGGCTGACGGTTAACGTCGGCGTGGTGGGCGGCGGCTCGAAGACCAACATCATTCCCTCCGCGGCCTGGGCTGAAGTGGACGTGCGCATCGCCCGCAAGGCGGACGGCCCGCGCATCGAGCGCAAGTTTGCCGCCCTCAAGTCAGTCGACAAGCGCTGCCAACTCACCGTCACCGGCGGCATCAACCGCCCGCCCATGGAACGCACCCGCGGGACTGTGCGGCTCTTCCGCGAAGCCAGGGCGATGGCGGCGGAACTGGGATTTGCGCTGGAGGAAGTGGCGACCGGCGGCGCTTCCGATGGCAACTTCACCTCCGCCCTGGGCATTCCCACGCTGGACGGCATGGGTGCCGTGGGCAAGGGCGCGCACGCCAGCCACGAATCCATCCTGATCGAGGAACTGGCGCCACGCACGGCGCTGCTGGCCTGCCTGCTGATGGGCAAAGGCCAGAGCGGAACACCTGATACACTCGCCAAAAGAAGCACCCGGAGTCAAACCACGTGATAAAGCACACTGCATTGATTTTGTTGTTGGCGGCCGGCGCTACAGTCGCGAGCGCCCAAACTCCCGCCACGCCCGTCACCAAGCCTGCCTCCGCGGCCAAATCTGCCACAGCGACCAAGTCGGCCGCTGCGTCCCATGCAACAGCGGCTTCCGCCATCAAGCTGCCTCCCGGCGTCCCGCCGGTGAAGGGCATTCGCAAGGAGCTTTTCGCGCTGCGTTACCAGGACATCCTCATCGGCAGCGGTGCGGACGCCGAACCCTACAAGATCTACAAGGTGCGGTACACCGGTTGGCTGGCTTCCGACGGGAAGAAATTCGACTCGTCCTATGACCATCCGGCCGCGCCCGTGATGGACAAGGAAAACAAGCCGGTGATGGGCGAGGACGGCAAACCCAAGATGGAAGCCGGTCAGCCCATCGCCTTTCCCGCCGGGATGGGCCGCGTCATTCCAGGCTGGGACAAAGGATTTGAAGGCATGAAAGTCGGGGGCAAGCGCCGCCTGTTCATTCCCTACCAACTGGCCTATGGCGAACGCGGCCGCCCAGGACCGGACGCCTCTCAGCCGGGAATTCCTCCCAAGGCCGACCTGATTTTTGACATCGAACTGGTGGACATCATCGACGTGGTGATGCCATCCAACCATCTTGGCGCGATGCCCGGGATGCGTTCGATGCCCGGCATGGCGCCCAAGCCGCCTGCACCCGCTTCAGATGCGGCAGCCCCGGCGACTCCCACAACTCCGGCGCAGCCTGCAACTACGCCAACGCCAGCCGCTCCTGCAACTACGCCAACGCCAGCCGCTCCTGCAACTACGCCCGCTCCGGCCGCGCCGACAACCCCGCCGACAACCCCGCCGACGCCGCCTCAATCGAAATAGCAGCCGACTCAATCCAATGAGGGTTCGGCCGCAATCCACCGCAAAGCCCGGCGCCCCATTTCTGGTGCAGTTTCAACGCGCCAGACCTGGGACTCCGGGCTTCTCCTTTGGTGCGGCCAAAAAACTTGTAACGCCGTGTAGGACAGCGTCGCTCCTGTCAACCATTTTTGGCAACAAGGCCACCTCCACAATTAGCTTTGGAACGAATCCCAGGTTCTTTCTTAGATTCGTTCCAAAGTTGAAAAAATCGGACTTGCCCGGCTAAACGACCCCAGCCCGCACATTGAAATTCAATCACATTCGATGGCCACCGCTTGGGTTCCACCCACCAACCTCCTGGTCGGCTGTAGCGTGGCGTCCTGGTCCACGCTGTACGCTACCCCTGTAGGAGAATTGCTCCAGCCACGGACGGACCTTTCTCACGGGTTCAACCCAAAATCCGGCCTTTTTCCGCCGCCCGTTTGCAGCCCCCAAACCGCACTTCCTCGTACCGCTACCAACGCACCCCCAGCGTAATCGGGATCAGTTTGGTTCCCGCACCCACCGTGGTGGTTCCCAGCCCATTCGGTGAGGAAACCACGGAGGGCGTGTTGATATCCAGATAGCGGACTTCGGCAAACAGCTTCATCCTGCTGTCGTTGTAGGTGCCGCCCATTCTGTGGGTAAAGCCGGCGCCCACGTTCCACCCGCCCTGATTCGATGAAAAGTGGCCCACCACGGTAGGTTCATACACGATGCCGCAGTAGTAGTAGTCGCAATACTCGGCGGGCTCCGGATCGGTGAAACTCGTCACTTTGCGGTAGAAGCCGCCGCCGCCGGTCACATAGAGGTCATTGGTTCGCTTTGGCGCAAGGTCGATGACCGGCGCCAAGGTCAACGACCAGATGTGCGCGTGGCCGCCGTCGGCGCCTGTTTCCGCAATCAGCTTGCCGGGCAGCTTGTTGTCGAGGAACTGGTACTCGGCCAGCACGCTCAGGTGGGAGCTGAATCGATAGCCGCCACCCACGATGAAATGGCCGCCCCAGGTGATGTAGTTGGACGAATCCGAAGTGGGACCGTTGGCGCCGCCGCCCGCCTCAAAGGCCAGATGGCTGATCAGACCATGACCGCCGGAGCCAGCGGCTCCTCCCCTGTCGGACGCTGCCGCGGACGGCGCGGCGGGCAAAGCTGCCGTTCCGCTCGAAGTCCCGTCGGCGGCAAGCGGGAGCGAATTTGAACTGGATTCAGAGGCCGAAACCGCGCTTGAACCTGAGTCGGCAGGAGAGAGCGCAAACTGTGCGCTCGCGGGGCCAACCGCTAAGACGGCTATGCCGCCAAGGAAACAGACACGCCGCAACAGCGACACCCAAAAAGTAGATGACATGTCGGAACCTCATGGATCAAATTGAATTAAGGTCCTCCGGTAACCTGCGCCGGCTGTCGAATTAGACACAGTTGCGGGCCGGGAAGTTGCGGTGGCTGGCACGAAGTTTGGAACCAAACGTCCGCGGGAACCCGGCCCATGTCCCTGACAAAGGCCCTGGAAAACGGCTCGTTTTGGCTCAAAATCAACCCATTCTGCCCTGAAAACGAGCAAAAGGCCCGGTTTTCCGATGGGGAAAAGTGTTGATTCTATTGGGTATCGAATGTGGAAAAGCTGTGGATTTCTGGGGTGGTTCGAGATGTTGGGTGGATTGTAAGTAAATTAAATACAACGATATACGCTTGTATTCTTTCGTAAAAAGCGAATAAAAGGTGAACGTGTCCCCCCCGGGGGTGGGGGTACCCCTTTTGGGTACGGACCGGCCCCACCCTGGAAAGCGGGGTTGAGCTGCACATCTTTAGTGTGCGCGCGGGGCGGGGAATTAACTGCAAAACAGGCCCTAGGTTCTAGGCCCTGGGGTCTAGGTTCTAGCTTTCAGAGCCGCTCTCCTGAAACGCAGAGTGAGCGTGGACCGGGAGGTCCACGCTACAGCCGACCAGGAGGTCGGAGATACATGTTCTGGATGGGACCGGGCATCTTCTGAGCAACAGAAAATCACTCTATGGTCAGGGGCGAAATGCTCCACTCTTCAGCGTGTGAGATTTGCACAAGGAGTTGTGGAAAACAACAAAGGCCGGAGCGGTTGCTCCGGCCTTTGCGCTGACTTGTTGACCAGCTAAACAGCTGACTTGCTTTACCCCTGAATGTCGAACTGCTCGGGGTGAATTGCCGGGTCGCTCTTGATGAGGATGTTCTTGCCAGTCAGCTCTTCGAATTCGCTGAGCCAACTGCCGCTGTTCGCCTTGAGAACCTTGACGGTCTCGGGGTGAACGCGCAGCAGCACATCGGCGCCTTCAAAGTGCTTCTTCATCTTGCGCAACTCGGTGTAGATCTCGTTGCAAACCGTGGTCGGGCTCTTCACCATGCCGGTGGCCTGGCAGGTGGGGCAGGGAACCGAAAGGGTCCGCTCCAGGGACTGCTTGACGCGCTTGCGGGTGATGGCGACCAGGCCGAAGTCGTTGAACTGCAAGACCTTCGTCGGGGCGCGATCATTCTTCAAGGCTTCTTCGAGGGCGGCCAGAACCTTGAAGCGATTCTTGCGCTCGTCCATGTCGATGAAGTCGATGACGATGATGCCGCCCAGGTCGCGCAGGCGAATCTGGCGGACAATCTCCGGCACGGCGTCGAGGTTGGTCTTGACGATGGTGTCTTCCAGCCGCGACGACTTGCCCACATACTTGCCGGTGTTGATGTCGATGGCGACCAGCGCTTCGGTCTGATTGATGACGATGGAGCCGCCCGACTTGAGCCAGACCTTGGAGCGCAGGGCCTTCGAGATTTCGTCCTGAATGCCGAAGTGCTCGAAGAGCGGGGTTTCCTTGGTGTAAAGCTTGACGCGGCGGACCAGGGTGGGCGAGAAGCGATTGAGGAAGCGCACAATGCGCTCGTAGTCGGCTTCGGAATCCACCCAGATGTTGCTGAAGTTCGAGCTGACCTGGTCGCGCAGGATGCGCTCGATCAGGGACAGATCATGATAGATGAGCGCGGGCGACTTGGAGGTGTCGGAGCGCTGCTTGATCTCGGTCCAGAGGTGGATGAGGAAGCGCAGGTCGGCGCGCAACTCCTCTTCAGAAGCGCCTTCGGCGGCGGTGCGGACGATGAATCCTCCGGAGGTCTCGCCGCGCTCGTGAACCAGAATCCGCTTGAGGCGCTGGCGCTCGTCGTCGGAGGCGATTTTGCGGCTGACGCCGACATGCGAGACCGTGGGCATGAAGACCAGGAAGCGGCCAGGCAGGGCGATGTGCGAGGTGATGCGCGCACCCTTCTTGGCGATGGGCTCCTTGGCGATCTGGACCAGAATCTCCTGGCCGGGCTTCAAGAGGTCGGAAATGATGGGCAGGTCGGAGGTCTGCATGGAACGGCGCGAGGGGCCGCGGCCACGGTTGCCTTGGGCTGGGGGCGCTCCCGCGCCACCGCGTCCACGGCGTCCGCGTCCACCGCGCTCGCGGCGCTGCTGGCTCTGGCTGTCGGCGGTGGCAGTCTGACCTTCGGCAGAGGGCTCTTCGTCCTCATCTTCGCCATCGAACGCATCTTCGTCTTCGCCGTTCTTCTCGTCGAAGTTCAACTGGATGCGGTGGTCGAGGTGCGCCTCCTGGAGCATCTCGCCCAGGTCGCCGCCGCGAATCTGCGGGGGCAGCGTCTCCTCTTCGAAGTCGTCCTGATCGTGAGCCTCGGGCTTGCCGCGATGATGGTGGCGGGGAGCTTCGAACTCCTCCTCTTCGATCACTTCTTCTTCAATGACGCCACTGCCGGGAGCATAGGTCGAGGCCGAAGGCGCCGACGCAGGCTTGGCCGCGGGCTTTGCTTCTTCCTCGTCTTCCTTCTTCTTCTTGCCGCCCAGGCCAAAGAGACGGAAGCCCGTGGGAGGCAGCGGGTCCACGTTGTGCCTGGCGGTCCGATCGGCTTCTGCTTCTGCAGGTTCGGCCGCAGCGGCAACCGGAGCGTCCGACCAGTTTTGCGCCGGCTCAGGAGTGGTCTCATCCTGCCGGGTGACCGGAGCGGCAACCGGCTCATCCGCCGATGGCTCCTCGATGATCGGTTCAACCGTATAGTCTTCTGTCTCGGCAGGGACCGGCTCTTCCGGCTTGGTCTCGGGAACAACCGGCGCGGAGGCCGGTTCGTCTTTCGCCAGATTCTCTTCGACCAACTCTTCTTCAGAAAACTCTTCCTGAGCCGGGTGGTTCGCGGCGGTTTCAGGCTTGGGTTCGGTCATTTCTTCTACAAAGGACTCTTCTTCGAACGCATCGACGGAGCTTGCCTGCGCCTCCTGAGGAATTTCCTCGGCCGGTTCGGGCTGGCGGCTGCGATGCTTGGAGATGGACTCGCCAGGCAACAGTCCGCTGCCGTCCCACTCGATGGGGGTATCGATCAGCGTCGACGGCTTGTAGGTGTTGGCCGGCCGAGCCGGTGCAGCTGCCGGCTTGGATGACCCTTCGGCCGCAGCGCTGGCGGCGGGTGCGCCGTACTTGGAGAGGGACTCACCGGGCAGCACAAAAGGCGCCGGAGCCGCTTCAGAACGGGGCGTGGGAGCTGGCCTTTCGGCGGGTGCTTGCCTTTCGGCAGGAGCGGCGGCTGCGGCGTGAATCTCTGCCGCGAATTCGGGCTCCTCAACGGACTCTACAACAAAGGTCCTTGCCGGCTGAGTGGTCTCAGGCTGGGGTTCCGGCGAGCCAGGTCCACGGCCGCCGCGACGCCGACGGCGTCCACGCCAGCGCTTTGCGCCAGGCTCGTCGGTCTCTTCCTGCGCGGTCTCGACCGATTCGGAGGTATACAGGGGCTCGGAAGCAGCCTGAGAGCCGTCTTCAATGGCCGGCGTCACCTCAATCGCGGGACGGCGTTCGCGGCGTGGTTCCTGAGGCTGGGCGGAACGAGCGGGGCGTTCGGGAGTGCGCTCGGGGGTACGTTCCGGAGTGCGTTCCGGGGCAGCGACGGCGTGCCGGACCTCGCGCGGGGGCACGTTGGCGCCGGAGGCTGTGGCCTTTTCCAGCTCGTCCGTCTCTTCCTGGTCTTCAAGTTCAAGGAAGTCGGTTACATAGAGGAAGGCATCCCGCTCCAGGCCGACGTCCACAAAGGCCGACTGCATGCCCGGAAGGACGCGGGTGACGCGGCCGTTGTAGATCGACCCTGCAAGGGTGTACTCGTTTTCGCGTTCGTAGTAGATCTCCGCGAGTTGATCGTCTTCCAAAATAGCCAGCCGCGTTTCATGCGGCGTGCTGGAGATGCAAATTTCCTTTGCCATCTTACCTTTCCGCCCGGCGGCCTTAGCCAGCCGGGACCTGCGGCAGGGCGGGATGGTGTCCAGGCGAAACCGGAAGGGAAGGGGGTGGGCAGTAGGAGTGAACCGTGAAGCGCCGTGTGCCGGTTAACGCGCAACTGCCAGCCCCGAGGGGCGGCGAGCCGCAGCGGTTGTCCTGACGAACGAGACAAACCAGGCGAACAAGCTGTTCGATACGGCAATCCATTTGCAAAGAGTTTGTGGCCAACCAAGCCGGGATTCCCATCGACAGATTCCAGTCGTTGGGGGGGTAGTATCCCGGCGGGGCCGTTCCACCGTTGGCGAGTGCACGGTCTTGCCGCGCGAAGGGGCCGGGGAAACTCTTCCCATTTGGTCCCGCGCGTTGCACCCCGTCCGGCACCAGGTGCCAGGCGGGGGAACCGCATTCCGTGCAACTTGTACGCTGCCAACGGTTTTCCCGTCTCTGCGTGCTCATGAACCCAATCCTGCCGGGCGCGTGGTCCATCCGGACCTGGCCGGCGAAGTGCTTCAAAAAAACCTCTCCTGCGGTCCGGACAGTTCCGGGGGCACAAGAGGTAAACCTGCAAGTTCCTTAGTTCACGAACCGGCGCATGCGCACATTCATTGCCGCACCCAGCGCCAGGAAGGTAAACAACACCGAGGATCCGCCGTAACTCATTAACGGTAAAGGGATCCCGGTGACGGGCATAAACCCGATGACCATGCCCACGTTGACCGCGATCTCGAAGGTCAACACAGCCACCACCCCCATAATAAGCAGGGAGCCGGACAGGTCTGCGGCTGTTTGAGCGTTCTGAATCAAACGCATCAATATGAAAAAGTATAGCAGCAGGACGAAAAGCGCGCCGACGAAGCCGTGCTCCTCGCCAAATGCGGCGAAGATGAAGTCGGCGTGGGGAATGGGGAGAAAATCGCCCTGGGTCTGGGTGCCTTTGGCTGCTCCCTTGCCCCAGACTCCGCCGGAACCGATGGCGATGAGCGACTGCTTGGTTTGGTACCCGCTGCCCTTGGGGTCGTTGTCGGGGTTCACAAAGCTGGTAAGTCGAGCCTTCTGATAGGGTTTGAGCATTTTTCCGCTGGTCCAGACGCCGGCCACCAGGGCCAGACCGCAGGTTCCCAGGATCAGCGCCTGACGGACATTGATGCCGCCCAGGAACAGGCCGGCGACCAGGATCGGCGCGTAGGTGAGGGTGGTTCCCAGATCGGGTTGCTTGAGAACCAGCAACATGGGAACGCCGACCAGCGCAAAGGCCTTGAAAATGTCTTTCCAGGTGAGGGAGCGTCCGCCCAGGTTGGCGAAATAGCGGGCCATCATGAGAATTAGCACGAGCTTGACCCACTCGGAAGGCTGAAACTGCATGGGGCCGACCTTGATCCAGCGCTTGGCGCCCAGAGCCTTGTGTCCCACGGCCAGCACGGCCAGCAGCGCCACGATGCAGACGCCATACGCCCAGGGAACAAAGTCGATCATCTTGTGATAGTCGATCTTGGCGAACAGGAACATGGCGATGAGGCCGCCAACGATCCAGAAAATCTGCTTGGTATGGAACCCTACATATTTGGTGTGAAGGGTGGCCGAGTAGATCTCCAGCACCGAAATGATGCAGAGCACCAGCACCATGCCCAGCAGGGTCCAATCGAAGTCGCGGAAGGAGAGAAAGCGACGCATCAGCGTTGTCCTTCCTTGAAGCGAAGGGGGACGGACATCAGCCAGGACGGCAGGGGCATCCGGCCGCTGGCCAGGGCCGTGGGAGCGGGCGCCGGAGGGGGGTCGAGGAAGAAGTGGCCGGCGTGGACGGCAGAAATCTCGGATGTGCCGCGCGCGTGGCGGCGGCCGACGGGTTGCGGGTCGGACCAGACGGCTCCCACTTCGACCGGCTTCTCGGTTGCGGCCTGCTCCAGAATGTTCTTTTCCTGCTTCCGCTTCTTGTTGACGTAGGTGGTCACCATCTGGGCTGCGACAGAGGCGGAGTACTTGCCCCAATCGCCGTGCTCCTGGAGCACCGCGATCACCAGTTCAGGGTTGCGGCGGGGAACCATGCCGACAAACCAGGAATTCGGAGTATGGGCTCCGCCTTTGGTGTGGGTATCTCCGCCGCCCACCACCTGGGCGGTGCCGGTTTTGCCGGCAAAGTCCACACCTTCAAGATGCGCCGCGGAGGCTGTTCCGCCTTTGGTGGGATCGACGGCTGCAGCCATCCCGTCGGTAATGGTCATCCATGTATCGGGATTGAGAGGAACCGTCTTGTCTCCCGAGCCCGGAAAGCTGTCTTGAATGGCTTCGCGGAACTGGGCCGGAAGCTGGTCGGTGGCCACCACGTGGGGGCGGACCAGATGGCCATTCGACGCGATGCCGCCCAACGCGCGCGCCAGTTGCAGGGGGGTCACCTGGGTTTCGCCCTGGCCAATGCCCACTGAAATGGTGTTGCCGGCGTAGTACTTCTGGTGATAGTTCTTCATCTCCCACTGCGTGGAGGGCATGAGGCCCGCTTTCTCGTCGGGCAGGTCGATGCCGGTCTTGGAGCCCAGGCCGAGGGCGGTGGCATATTTGGCGATGGTGTCGATTCCCAGCTTCTGGGCTAACGCATAGAAGAAGGTGTCGCAGGAGAGTGGAATGGCCTGTTGGATGCTCAGCACGCCATGGTGCTTGTCGCAGTGGAAGAAGCGCCCGTAGAAGCTGCCTCCGCCGACGCAATTCACGCGCATGTCCTGGGCCACGCCTTCCTGCAGCCCGGCGGCGGACATGATGATCTTGAAGGTGGAACCGGGCGCGAGCTGATCCTGAATGGCCTTGTTCATCAGCGGATGGCGCGGATCGGTGATGAGCTTATTCCAGTCGTCACGGTTGATGCGCACGGCAAAGGCATTCGGATCGTAGCTGGGATGGGAGACCAGGGCCAGGATCTCGCCGTTGCGCGGATCCATGGCCACGACCGCTCCGCTATTGTCGCCCAGCGCAATTTCAGCGGTGCGCTGCAAGTCGAGGTCGATGGTCAGCTTCAGATCCTGGCCGGGGATGGCGTGCTGGGTCCGCAGATAGCCAACCTCGCGTCCGTGGCTATCCACGATCACGTCGCGTGAGCCGTCCTGACCGCGCAGCAACTCGTCGTAGGTCTCCTCGACGCCGGCTTTGCCCACCACATCGCCCGGCTCGTAGGCCGCATACTTGGGGTTGTTGTTGAGCATCTCCTCGCTCACCTCGCCCACGTAGCCGATCAGGTGGGCGGCAAAACCATCGAGGGGATAGAGGCGGCGTTCCTCGTCAATGGTTTCCAGTTCGGGGAGCTCGTTGCGGTGCGACTCGATAAAGGCCTGCTCGTCGGCGGTGACGTCCTGCTTGATGGGGATGGGCTGGTAGCCGGGAGCTGCCTTGTAGTGGCGCAGAGTGGCTTGCAACTGCTCGAGGTCCAGGTCCAGGCCTCGCGCAATCAAGGGCAGGTCGGCGTCCACGTTGTGGCCCATCTCCCTGACCAGGTAGCAGGAAACCGACGGGTAGTTGTCGACAATGAGCCGGTTTTCGCGGTCGAAGAGCTTGCCCCGGGCGGCCATCACCGGAACCTTGCGGATGCGGTTCTGTTCGGCCAACAGGCGGAAATTGTCCGCTCCCAGCACCTGCAGCCGCCACAGTCCGGCCGCCAGGGCCAGCATCATCAACAGGATGCCGTATTGCACCGCCGTCAACTTGCCGGAGGAGATCTTTTCGCCGCGTGTGGGATTGTCGGAATACATCGTTTACGCCCTAAAACACAACCGCATTTACAGTATGAGTGAAATTCAATCGGGTTGCGACGGGCGACGAGCAGCCCGCTCCCATTTTCTCTGCCCTACTCCCTATTCCCTACTCCCTAGTCCCTGATCTGCGTGCTGTCGAGGAGCGGAAACAGCATCATGGCGATCAGGGAATTGCCCACCGACTTGAATGCTTCCGTCCACCAGTTCCATTCGAGCTCCATGCCCAGCAGGATGCGGAAGACGAAGACGTAAATCGCGCTGGAGAGGAGCGAAAGCAGCAAGATGAGGATCAGACGTATGGTGCGATTCTCCACGTCGATGCGCACGCCGACCGACGACGCCAGAAATCCGCACACCGTCTTGGCGATGCCGTTGACGCCGATGGCGTGGTTGGAAAGCGCATCCTCGAAGAGGCCCATCGTGGTGCCCATCACCGTTCCCTGGATGGGACTGCGGCGGCCCAAGGCAAAATAAACCGTGACCACCAGCGGCAGGTCGAACCAGACATAGCCGCGCAGCAGGCGAGGCAGCCAGGCCTGCAGCACCAGCGCAGCCAGCGGAACCATGGCATATATCAATATCGGATAGCGGCGAATTTCCAGATCGCGGCGGTAATCGGAACCTAACACGTCCATGGTTAAGGATTCCTCCGCGGAGTGGCCGGCTGGCCGGAACTTGGCGCTTTCTTGGGAGTGGTACTGGTGCTTCCCGGAGCGGAGGTCGTCTTGTCCTGCTTCGGTTTTGGCGCTGGAGTCGGCGCTTGTGGAAGCTCGGTCATGCTGTTCGGCGAATAGCGATCGGGATGCTGCGCCGGCAGCACCTTGGGAATCACAGGGGCAGCCGGAGGCGGCGCAGTGCCGGCGGGTTGCCCGGGGGCCGGAGCTGCGGCAGGAGCAGCTTTCGGCGCGTTGGGATCCGTAAGCCCCGGCAGCCGCTCCGCCATAATCTCCGAGGCCTTCTTCTGTTCCTTGATGGCTGTCACTTCAGCGCCCTTGAGTGCGTCGCTGGTGGCAATATCCTGTTGCGCTTCGGGCGAGAAGCGCGCCGCTGTGGAAGTGATGACCAGAACCTCGTCCAGGCGGTCAATATGCGCGGCCGGCGTAATAATGATGTCGATGAAGCCGTCGCGCTCCGCGTCGCGCGTGATCTTTTGCACCACTCCCACGGCCAGGCCGCGCGGGAAAATCTGGTCGCCGCCGGCGGTCAATACCTTTTCTCCGGGCTGGATGCGCTGGTCGGCCAGGATACCCACAATCTGCGGCTGTCCGGCGGCATTGCCGCGCAGAATGCCGCGAATCCGCGTAGTTTCCAGGATGACTCCGGCGCCGCTGGTCTGGTCGTTGATGGCCAGAACCTGTGCCGTGTGCGGAAACACATCCCGCACCTTGCCTACGATGCCGTCGGGGGTAATGACCGCCATGTCGCGATCGAGGCCGTCGGCCGAACCCTTGTCCAGATAGAAGACCCGCGCCTGATCGCTGCCGCTGGCGCCGATGGCCTGGGCGGCCACCGTCTTATAGATGTATTTTTCCTGAAAATCCAGCAGCGCCTGCAGGCGCTGTCCCTGCTTGGCGTCTTCCAGCAGGGAGGCCTGCTCCAGCCGCAGCCGGTCGATGGTCTTCTGCAAATCCTTGTTCTGTTGGCTGACATTGTGCAGATCGAGATAATCCTGCCACAGGCTGATCATGCCCAGTTTCGAGCCGTGAAAGAAACGCTCCGGGGGAGCAACCACGTTCTCAGCCCACAGCCGGATCAGTCGCACACCGGATCCATCCTGGCGGTCAAGCACGTCCCGCCCGCTGGGGGTGCGACGCACCTGGACAGCAAGACCGATAATCTGCGCTGCCAGGATGACCAGCAGCACCAGAGGATTTCGGTAGCGGATGAAGAACGGTTCCATGGGAGTTCAGGGAGCAGGGTTCAGGGATCAGGGCTCAGAAACCCTCGATCCACGTTATTTCTTGACCACGGTCCAGGATGAGACCAGGGACCTCGCGATCCCTGGTCCCTGGTCTCTGACCCCTGTTTAGTCGATCTTGATTTTACGCAGCAACCGGAAGTCGGAGAGCATTTTGCCGGTGCCCAGAACCACCGAAGCCAGCGGATCGTCGGCCACAGAAACGGGGAGACCGGTCTCCTCGCGGATGCGCTTGTCAAGATTCTTCAAGAGTGCGCCGCCGCCGGTGAGGACGATGCCGCGGTCCGAGATGTCCGCCGAGAGCTCCGGAGGGGTACGCTCCAGGGCTACGCGGATGGCGTTCATGATCACCGCGATGCACTCGCCGAGCGACTCGCGAACCTCGCTGTCGTCGATGGTGATGGTCTTGGGCACTCCCTCAATCAGGTTGCGTCCCTTGATCTCCATGGTCAACGGCTTGTCCAGCGGGAAGGCAGAGCCAACCTCGATCTTGATCTGTTCGGCCGTCCGCTCGCCGATCAGGAGGTTGTACTTGCGCTTCAGATAGTTGGTAATCGCCTCGTCCATCTGGTTGCCTGCCATGCGCACTGAGCGCGAGTAGACAATTCCAGAGAGCGAAATGACCGCGATGTCCGTGGTGCCGCCGCCGATATCCACCACCATGTTGCCCGAGGGCTCGGTGATGGGAAGGCCGGCGCCGATAGCCGCAACCATCGCCTGTTCAACCAGATAGACTTCGCTGGCTTTGGCGCGATAGGCCGAATCCTCGACCGCGCGCTTTTCCACCTGCGTAATCTCGGAAGGCACGCCGATCACAATCCGCGGATGCACCAGCATTTTGCGGTTGTGTGCCTTCTGGATAAAGTAGTTCAACATTTTCTCGGTGACTTTGAAGTCGGCAATGACGCCGTCCTTCATCGGCTTGATGGCCACGATGTTGCCGGGCGTACGGCCCAGCATCTCCTTGGCCTCTTTGCCCACGGCTTCCACCTCGCCGGTGTTCTTGTTAATGGCCACTATCGAGGGCTCGTTGACAACAATGCCCTTACCGGCCGCATAGACCAGCGTGTTGGCGGTGCCGAGATCGATGGCCAGGTCGCTGGAAAACATACTGAAGAGCGAGCGCAGACCGTGCGACCGCGAAGAGCGCGATGGATAACCATTTAATGACATTGGGAAACTGGTTCTACCTCAAGGCTTATTGTACGGCCAGCGGACCAAGACTGTATCCCACGCCGTCCCAGAGCCCAATATCGTGTGCCAGTAAGGTAACGGGTGCGGTACACTCAGGTGTTTCTGGCGGCAGGACTTCGGGGCGACCTCTGGCTGCAGACTACTGTTCCCTGATCCCTGTTCCCTGATCTCTGACCCCTGTCTCACCGAGGCTCCCATGACTTATCCCACATATCACAATCTGATAGGCGGCCAATGGCTGGCCGCCCTGAGCGGCAAGACCATCCTCAACCTGAACCCCGCCGACCACACCGACGTGGTGGGCGCCTTTCCCTCCTCCCATGCGGGGGACGTGGACCTGGCCGTGGCTGCGGCTAAGGCGGCCTTTGCCACCTGGCGGCTGGTTCCCGCGCCCAAGCGGGCTGAGATTCTGATGCGCGCCGGCCTCCTACTGCAGCAGCGCAAGGAGCAGTACGCCCGGGAAATGACGCGCGAAATGGGCAAAGTCCTGGCCGAAACCCGCGGCGACGTACAGGAGGCCATCGACGAGGCCTTCTACGTGGCTGGCGAGGGACGGCGGCTCTTCGGGCAGACCACCCCCTCCGAACTGCCCAACAAGTTCGCCATGAGCGTGCGGATGCCGGTGGGCGTAGTGGCGCTGATCACGCCCTGGAACTTCCCCATGGCCATTCCTTCGTGGAAGCTCTTCCCGGCGCTGGTTTCGGGCAATACCTGCGTGATCAAACCGGCTACCGACACGCCGCTCTCCACCTACAACCTGGTCCAGGCGCTGGTCGATGCCGGCCTGCCGCCGGGCGTGGTCAACATTGTCTCCGGCTCGGGTCTGGCCACAGGCGCTGCTCTGGTCGAGCATCCCGATGTCCGCGCCATCAGCTTTACCGGCTCCAGCGAGGTGGGCTCCTTTGTCGCCCAGCGGGCGGCAGCCACCTTCAAGCCGGTCTCTCTCGAAATGGGCGGCAAGAATGCCCAAATCGTCATGGACGACGCCAACCTCGAATTGGCCCTCGACGGCGCTTTGTGGGGAGCCTTCGGCACCACCGGCCAGCGCTGCACCGCCACCAGTCGCATCCTGCTGCAGAAAGGGATTGCCGCAAAGTTTACTGGTGAGTTAGTCGCGCGGGCCAAGAAACTTGTTGTCGGCAACGGGCTGGACGCAGCGGTCGAAGTAGGTCCGCAGGTCAATCAAAGCCAGATTGAAACATCGGAAAAGTATGTGGCGATAGCTCTGGCGGAAGGCGCCAAGTTACTTGCCGGTGGACATGTACTTACCGAGGGCGAGTATGCGCACGGCAATTACTTTGAACCGACCGTGCTGGGCAGTGTAACTCCCACGATGCGCATTGCCCGCGAAGAGGTCTTTGGCCCGGTGGTCTGCCTGATCGAGTTTTCCGCCTTTGAGGAAGGCCTGGAGATTGCCAACTCCATCGACTATGGTCTTTCGACAGCGCTCTACACCAAGGACGTGAACCGCGCCTTTGCCGCCATCCGCGACCTGGAGTCGGGCATTACCTATATCAATGCCCCCACCATCGGAGCGGAGGTGCACCTGCCCTTCGGCGGCGTCAAGCATACCGGCAACGGCCACCGCGAAGGCAATGGAGCCATCGACTTCTTTACCACGTGGAAGGCGGTCTATGTGGATTACTCCGACAAACTGCAACGGGCGCAGATCGACAACGCGGAGTAAGCTCGCAGACCTCCCGCCTGGCTGTGGCATACTTTGCGAGAGGGCCGTCGATGGTCGTCTATTTCATGGTTAGAGTTCGAGTTAGGTCGAAGGAGATACGCGCAAATGAGTTATGTGCCAGATGCAAATCGATATAAGGAAGCAACCTTTAGGCGGTGCGGACAGTCGGGCTTGGTTTTGCCGCCGGTGTCGGTCGGGTTGTGGCAGAATTTTGGAGGGACAGATGTGTTCGAGACGGGCCGCGCAGTCATTCGGCGGGCCTTCGACCGGGGTGTGACGCATTTCGACCTGGCCAACAACTATGGACCGCCCTATGGCTCGGCCGAGGAGAACTTCGGCCAGATTCTGCGCAAGGATTTTCGCGGACTGCGCAATGAGTTGGTGATTTCGACCAAGGCGGGCTGGGATATGTGGCCGGGGCCATACGGCATCGGCGGCTCGCGCAAGTATATGTTGGCGTCGTTGGACGATAGCTTGCAGCGCATGGGCCTGGATTACGTGGATATCTTCTATGCCCACCGGCCGTGGGATAACTGCCCGCTCGAAGAAACCATGGGCGCATTGGTGCAGGCTGTGCATCAGGGCAAGGCGTTGTATGTGGGCATCTCGTCCTACAGCCCGGAGCGGACTCGCGAAGCGGCAGCGATCTTGAAGAGCCTGGGCGTACCGCTGCTGATTCACCAGCCGTCCTACTCCATGCTGAATCGCTGGGTGGAGAAGGGCTTGCTCGACACTCTGGCGGAACTGGGCGTGGGTTGCATCGCATTCTCTCCGCTGGCCCAGGGACTTTTGACGAACAAGTACCTGAAGGGCGTTCCTGCCAATTCGCGCGCCCAGGCGGAAGGGTCGTTCCTGAAGGAGTTCCTGAGCGACGAGAAAATCCAGCGCGTGCGGGCACTTAACGAGATTGCCAGCGGCCGCGGGCAGACGCTGGCACAGATGGCGATTGCCTGGGTGCTGCGCGACAAGCGGGTCACCACAGCGCTGGTCGGGGCGCGGAACGTGGAGCAGCTCGATAACTCGCTCGACGCGCTGAAGAAACTGGAATTTACCGAAGCCGAACTGCAGCAGATCGATCTTTATGCGCAAGATGGAGGCATCGATCTTTGGAAAGGCGCGCGCGAGATCATGGCGTAGAAAGCCAGATCTGAAGCGCGGTGGCCGGAAAATCGGCGCCGCGCTTTTGCGCCAATTGTCAGGCTTTCACCCCGTCGAGCACATCCCTGAGCGCAAAGCTGGTTTCAAGGCGCGTCACTCCCGGCAGCCGCGAGAGTTCGTTCTGGTGCAGGCGGCCATAATCGTCGATGCCGGCCACGCGCACTACCAACATATAGTCGTACTGGCCGGCCATCAGGTGACAACTGGTGATGCCCTTGGAGCGGCGCACTGCGGCTTCAAAGGCGGCCAGGACCGGAGCCGACTGGCGCTCCAGGGTCACGCGGATGTACACCGTCATGTGCTTGCCCAGCAGGCGGTCATCGATCTGGGCGCGGTAGCCGCGGATGGCCCCCGATGCCTCCAGCGCCTGGATGCGGCGCGAAGCCGCCGACGCCGACAAGCCCACTGCTTCGCCTACCTCAAAATTGGTTGCGCGACCGTGGCGTTCCAGGTGGCGCAGAATGGCGGCGTCCAGATCGTCCAATCCGCGAGTTGCCGGCCCAGCCGCGTCGTCCTTTCCAGGATACAAGCGCTCATCACTTGAATCTTGCGCGGAGAGGTCACCTTGCTCACGTTTCGTTCCCATATAGCAGTTCTACCACGAAGATTGCACACATTGAAAGCTAATTGCGCCGTACGATGCTTCTAGAGCGAAACCAGCGTCACAGTGTCCTGACGGGGATTGTGCAAGGTCGCCGCTTCCTGATGGTCGCGTCGACTTGAGAGCATTGCTTTCGGGGTACATCAACTCTGGTTTCGCTGTAGCGGTTTTCCAAGCCGCGTGCCGTCGTCTGGATTGTGCAAAGTGACTTTTTCTCGAGGGGAAAGCCGCTTGTTGGCAGGGACTTCGATGGACAGCGCTTGGAAAGCCGCGTTAAAAGCTGGAAGTTCAAGATCACGGCTGGGGGCGTCCCCAATCAGACCATTCGGCGCGGCAGCTTCCACCGGCATTTCTCCCCGCAGAGCATCCAACCACCACAGGAGACAAAACAATGATCATTGGCGTTCCTAAAGAGATCAAGGACAATGAGGCCCGGGTGGGGGTGACCCCGGCGGGAGTGAAGGCGCTCACCGAGGCCGGCCACACCGTGCTGGTGGAGACGCAAGCCGGCGTGCAGTCAGGCTTTCCCGACGCGGAGTACCAGCAGGCGGGCGCGGAGATTGTGAGCGAAGCCAGCCACGCCTGGGGCAGGGCCGACGTCGTGGTCAAGGTGAAGGAGCCGGTCGAGAAGGAGTACGTCTTCTTCCGCGAGGGGCTGGTGCTGTTCACCTATCTGCACCTGGCGCCGGTGCCGGAGCTGACCAACAAGCTGCTCGAATCGAAGATGGCCGGTATTGCCTATGAGACGGTGCGCGACCGCCAGGGTACGCTGCCGCTCTTGACGCCGATGAGCGAGGTGGCCGGCCGCATGAGCGTGCAGGTGGGCGCCGCTTATCTTGAGAAGGAGCACGGCGGGCGGGGCATTCTGCTGGGCGGCGTTCCGGGGGTTCCGCCGGCGCACGTCACTATTGTGGGCGGCGGAGTGGTGGGCACCAATGCGGCCAAGGTCGCGCTGGGATTCGGCGCCAAAGTCACCCTGGTGGACGTGAACCTGAACCGTCTGCGCGAGTTGGACGACATCTTCAGCGGACGGCTTTCTACGCTGGCTTCGAACAGTTACAACCTGGCCCGGGCAACGAGCGAGGCGGACCTGGTGATCGGCGCCGTGCTGATTCCGGGATCTACCGCGCCGAAGATCGTGACAGCCGCCATGGTGGCCCAGATGAAGAAGGGCGCCGTGATTGTGGATGTGGCCATCGACCAGGGCGGCTGCGTGGAAACGGCGCGGCCCACCTCGCACTCCAACCCCAGCTATGTGGTGGACGGCGTGGTGCACTACTGCGTGACCAACATGCCGGGCGCGGTGCCGAACACCTCCACGCTGGCGCTGACCAACTCGACCTTCCCGTACCTTCTGCGCATCGCCAACCTGGGCGCGCGGGAAGCTCTACGCCAGGATCCGGGATTGGCCGAGGGCCTGAATACGTGGATGGGCAAGTTGACCTATCGCGGCGTGGCCGAGAGCCAGTTGCGGCCGTGGACGGCCGTGGGCAGCGTGATCGCGTAGGAGCAGCAGTCAGCAGTCGCAGTTAAAAGAGAGTGGAAAGACTTGCCCCAGATCTCGATGTTGAGACCTGGGGCCCTTTTTATTCCTGGCGAAGGTGCTCTTTCAGAAACTCGACGGCATTCCGGCGTTCCTGACGGTTGCACAATAGCCCTCCTCCGAAGCCTCTCCGTGGAGTGGCGATTGCCTCAAGAGAAGGCCGCCGCGCAAAGAACGGGTGAGAGAGCCGTGCAGGTTGGAGGCACTCGAAGAAGCATTGACCTAGAATGATTCTTCGTCTGGGAGGAAAGAATGGAACGCCGCCAATTTCTAGCTGCAACCCTTGCCGCTTCCGCCGCCGCCGTTGCGCCGGGAGCCGCCGCGCAAGCGCCTGCCGTCCGCACGCGCGAGTTTTACCTTCTGCGCCGCTACAACCTGCAGAGCGGTCCGCAGACCCGGATGACGGAGAGCTATTTCAGCGAGGCGCTGATCCCGGCGCTGGGCCGCATGGGAATGGGTCCGGTGGGCGCGTTCCGTCTGGATTTTGGCACCGAGACGCCGGCTTTCTATCTGCTGATTCCGGGTTCGTCGGTTGAGGCTCTGGCGGAACTGGATCTGCGCCTGGGCGCGGACGAGGCATTCGTGAAGGCTGCGGAAAGCTTCTGGAATGCGACGGCGCTGGCGCCCGCATTTCTGCGAGTGGAATCGTCCCTGCTGGCGGCCTTCGAGGGCTGGCCGAAAGTGACGCCGCCGGCCATCAAAGGCAAGCGCATCTTTCAACTGCGCACCTATGAGAGCCCCAGCAATGGCGACCATGTGCGCAAGGTGGAGATGTTCCATGCCGGCGAGTTCGAGATTTTCAGGAACGCCGGCTTCCACGCGGTGTTTTACGGCGACACGCTGATCGGCTCGCGCACGCCGAATCTGACCTACATGATGGCTTTTGCCGATGTGGCGGAGATGGACGCGAAGTGGGAAGTCTTCCGCAACGATCCGGCATGGAAGAAGCTCTCCACGAATCCGCGCTACAGCTCCGATCAGATTGTCACCAATATCACCAATCAACTGCTCAGTCCTTTGGGCTGCTCGCAGATCTAGGGCGGCGCAATGACCTGTCCAGGTTGGCGATGTTGATCTGCCTCGCTACTGGGCTGGCCTTCGATGGGGTCGATGAGGATGAGCTGGCTTCTTTCTCGCCGCGCGCACCGGGCGAACCCTGGCCGGTAGTGGCGGCACATTGGCCAAGTCCGCGAGAAGATTGTTGGCTTCGTGGTAAAAGTCGATCTGCTCCGGCCCTTTGCCATCGGTAATGGCCAGAAAGACGCCGGTTTGGCGCTGGGGGCTGAGCGCGATATAGGTCGAAAACCCCGCGCCTCCGCCGGTCTTCTCCATCACCATGGAAGGGCCATCGGGATCGCCCAGCTGAATCCAGGCCAGCCCGATGCCGGTGGGGTTTCCTGCATGGCTGAGGCCTTCGATCGACTTCAGTTGAGCCGGCTTGAGATAGACGCCCAAGGCCGCGGCAGGGGGGACGCCGGATCCGGAAATGCGCAGGAGATGCTGGAGCATGCGCGCCATGTCAGTGGATGTGGAATACACTCCGCCGCTGGGTCCCGAAGGTTGTGTATCCGTGCAGGGACCTTCATCCCGGTTGCCCTGCAGCAGGCGGGCACATTGCGCCGGGCTGGGCGCGAGCGTCGTATCCCACATGCCCAGAGGCCTGAGAAGGCGATCGTTCAGAAGCTGCGCATAGGATTCGTGCGTGGCCGCGGCGAGGGCATCGCCGAGAAAATCAAAGCCCACATTGGAATAGAGGGCAGCGGTGCCGGGGCGAAAGAGGAGTGTCTGCTGGGGAAGCCAGGCCCAGCGAAACGCCCGATCGGGAAAAGTGAAGTGCGGCGTCTTGCGGGGATAAGAGCTGACCTCGCGCGGCAGGCCGCTGGTGTGGGTGGCGAGGTCCTGCAGGGTGATAGGGGTCCCGTCTGCACCTCGGGGCACCATCCGATTGGGCGGCGCATACCGTTGTAGAGGATCGCTGAGCCGGACCGTCCCCTCGTTGGCCAGTTGCAGGAGCAATTCACTGGTGAAGACTTTGGAGATGGAGCAAAGGCGAATCAGGGAGTTTGACACTGGGCGGATGCCGCTGCCCGGTGCTGTTTCTCCGTAGCCCTTGATCATCACTTCCCGATTGCGAACAACGACCAGGACCATGCCCGTGGCGCCGGATTGCTGGAAGATGACGGCGCCGCGAAGATCGGCGTCGGCGAGCGAGAGGGGTTGCTGCGCGGTCGCTTGCGCGGCCAAAGCCAGGAGCAGAAGGCAGGGAAGAATGGCCCTCGCAATGGAGCGGCGCAGCGGCAGGGAACGGGAGAATGAAATTGCTGGGATTGGGGTCTTCATTTTTTAAACGGATGTTGAGTCAGTATACCCACCTGCCCACCTGCGGTGGGGCCAACTGCCTTCGGCTGGTCCGCGCCAGAAAGAAGGCGCGGGAATCGAGATGGGTGGGAGTCTGAATGTCGCCGGGATGGGGCGTTTGTCAGTCGATAACTGACGAGTTGGCGGTGACACACCAGGATCGAATCTTCACGTGTAAAATCGCGACAATGTCCATTCCGTCTGTTAGCAGAGAGTCGAAAATCTTCGATCCGCGCGACGCCTCGACACCTTCACATGGTTGCGAACTACTTGATAGCAGCGTTACCCGGAGAGGCAATGACTGGTGGATGGTTTTGGCGGGCCAACCAAATGGGCATGGAGCCACTGATCTTTTCAGCGCGAGCCTGCCGGAAGGCTCGAGGCTGTCTGCCACAGGGTGGAAACCGCTTTGCAATGCTGCCGGGGAATTGGTGCCCTTAGCACGGCGAGACCGTAGTGAACCATGGGACGGCGAAGGCGGACGGCACTGCCCTTCTTGCGTCGAGGGTTGGGACCCCGAGCGTTCGGCATGGGTGCAGCGAATCTACTATGCGGGTGGCGCAGAGAACCTTTGGGGACCATACACGATTGGTTATCTGGAATGGGACGGTCAGCACTGGATCGATCAGCCCGAACCGGCGTTCGTCGCCAACGAAGGCTGGGAGCACGGAAGTGTCTACGAACCCAATCTCATCTATCACGACGGCAAATGGAAAATGTGGTACGTAGCCGGGTCCAATCACGAAGATTATTTGGTTCACGGCTACGCGGAGAGTGAAGACGGGCGCACCGGTTGGAGCGAACATGCCGTGTTTGCCGCGCCGGAAATGAAGATGTTTGACTTCTGCGTTTGCCGGCGAGCCGAGGGATTCGAGGCTGTCTTTGCACGTGTCTGGATGGGCAGGGGTGAAATGCCGTCGTAGACGGGGCTGTGGTGGTGCCATTCAAGCTCGGCATCCGGTCTGCTGTCTGATTGGGGAGAGCCCGTCCAGATCATGACTGGTGAAGATCGAGGGTGGCACGCGGGACCCTGGAAGCCATCATTGCAATTCGACAGCGATGCCGGTGAGCAGCGGTTCGTTTTCTTCGACGGGTCCTATCGCACAGGCGACCCCGGACCATTTCCATATGTCTTTACCTTGGGCTGCGTGGAGGTCGATCTCTCTTCCACTTGAGTTGAATTGGCGTGAGCAACTCCAGTCGTGGAACCCCGATCTGAGACTCGTTCCGGACGAGTCGTGCCCAACTTGGAAGTAATCCCACTTTGAAACTCTCAAAGGCAACAGCGGATCCTTCACTTTGTTCAGGATGACACCCCTGTGGGTAAAGCATGATGATGTCCGGCGGCCATTGTGGTGAGCCTCTGAGGATTTACCTTCTCTGATCATTGCTCTCCGCCCCTGAGCCCTGATCCCTGACCCCTGACGGCTTCACCACGTGCCGCTCTATAATCGGCCCATGTCATTTCGGGGCGATCCTCGACGGCGGACGGTGACCCTGCTTGCGGGCGGGTTAGCGATATTTCTGGGCTTGCTGGGCGGGCTGCAGGCCTTCAACACGTCGAGCGTTGGGTTTCTGAACCCCGAGACCTCGGGCGAGACGCTGGCTATTACGGCTTTGACCGTACTGGTGTTTCTGCTGGTGATGGTCCTGTCGATGCTGCTGCTGAGGAACATCCTGAAGCTGCAGGCCAGCCAGAGCAGCAGCGAACTGGGGTCGCGGCTGCGCACGAGGATGGTGCTGGGGGCGGTGCTGATCGCTCTGACGCCGGCGATTTTCATGTTTCTCTTCAGCTTCTTTTTGATGAACCGGTCGATTGACCGCTGGTTCTCACCCAACACTTCGGAGCTGCGGGAAGACTCGACGCGGGTGGTGCTGGAGCTGGCGCAGTACGTGACCAGCAATGCGCGCGGCGAGGCGGAGTCGATTGGGGCGACCGGCGCGGCGGATCGCGGCCTGCCGGAGCTGAGCAGTGTGTTGAACTCGCACCGGATCACGCTGGACGGCGGCTTTGTGGTGGTGTACGACAAGGACAGGAAGGTGCTGACGAACTTTCAGGCGCCGCCGGACTCCGCCCCGGCCAGCCTGATTCCGTGGCTGCCGGAGAAAACCAACAAGGGCGAGCGGGGCACGGCGATTCCGCTGCGAGGGCCGCTCTCGGCCAGTCTGTTGAGTTCGGCACAGCGCAGCGATGAGCCGGTGGTGAGGGTAGGCGACCAGGAGTACGCGCTGGGGCTGTCGATCACCGCATCAGGCAAGGCGGTGGTGGCGGCGCTGCCCATGCCGCAGGGGCTGAGCCAGACCACGACGCGCATCCGTTCCGGCGCGGCCGAGTATTGGCAGCTTTTCCGCTCGCGGAACCGCATCCGCACCATCTTTATTCTGCTGCTGTTGTTGATTACGCTGTTTGTCTTCTTCTCCAGCGTGTGGCTGGCGCTATTTCTGTCAAAGCAGATTACGCGGCCGGTGGAAGCGCTGGGCGACGCCATGGATGAGATTGCCGCCGGCAAGTACGACCATCGCGTGGAGCTGGTGAGTACGGGCGAGATGGCGGACCTGGTGCGCTCGTTCAACCACATGGCGGCGGATCTGGAGGCCAGCCGGCAGTTGGCAGAGAGCTCGTCGGCACAACTGACGGCGGCGAACCTGGCGATCGAGGAGCGACGCCGGGAGCTGGAGACGATTGTGGAGACGATCCCCTCGGGCGTGGTGACGCTGGACGGGGAAGGGGTGGTTCTGCAGTCGAACCGTGCCTTTGCCGTGCTGATGGGCCGGCGCGGGGAGTTGGGATTGGGCGGGGAGAAGATCGATTCGCTGTTTCCCGCCGACTGCGCGGAAGATCTTTCGGGCGTGATGCGGCGCGGTCACCGCATGGGCGCCGCGTCCACCGAGTTGGAATTCCGTGCCGGCGACCGCACGCTGCATCTGACGATTACCAGCGCGCGGCTGGAGCTGGCGCACGGGCGGCCGGGATCGGTGCTGGTGGTGGAAGATATGACGGAGTTGCTGCGCGCGCAACGGCAGTTGGCCTGGAAAGAGGTGGCGCAGCGAGTGGCCCACGAGATCAAGAATCCGCTCACGCCCATCGCTCTTTCCGCTGAGCGCATTTGCCGGCATCTGGACCGCGGGCAGCCGGATTCACCGGCCGTGATTCGCAAGTGCAGCGAGGTGATTCTGGGGTGCGTGGGCACGCTGCGCACGCTGGTGGACCAGTTCTCTGCGCTGGCGCAGTTTCCCGCGCCGCAGCCGCGGGATTGCGACATGAACAAGGTGGCGGAGGAGGCGCTGGCGCTGTTTGCCGGCCGGCTGGATGGCATTACGATCAAGCGCGACCTGGAGCCGGATTTGCCGCCGGTGCTGGCGGATCCGGAGGCGATCCGGCGCGCGCTGGCCAACCTGATCGACAACGCCGCAGAGGCCATGCAGGGCAGCCTGTTGAAGGAACTGGGCGTGGAAAGCAGCCTCAGCGAGGACGGCGCGGCGGTGGAGGTGGTGGTCTCCGACACCGGCCATGGGCTGACGGATGAAATACGCGAGCGGTTGTTCCTGCCATTCTATTCCACCAAGCATCGCGGCACCGGGCTGGGATTGTCAATTGCGGCGAAGATTGTGCAGGAGCACGGCGGCACGCTGCGCGCCGAGTCCAATAGTCCAAAGGGCGCGCGGTTTCTGCTGCGGTTGCCGTTGCGGGAGGCCGTGGCGCAACCGGCCGGAGAGACAGTTGCAGTGACAGAGAACGCAGGAGCAGGGAGCGAGCACGCATGAACCATATTCTGGTGGTGGACGACGAAGCCGAGATCCGCACCTCTCTTGAAGACATCCTGCGGGAAGAGGGGTATGGCGTGGCCAGCGCGGCCACCGCGGGCGAGGCGATGGTTTTGCTGGAGGACTCGCCGTATGACGTGGTCCTGCTGGACATCTGGCTTCCGGATCGGGATGGGTTGGACGTGCTGGGCGACATTCACAGCCTGGTGATGGAGATGCGGCCGGAGGTGGTGATTATCAGCGGCCACGGAACCATTGAAACTGCCGTGAAGGCCACCAAGCTGGGCGCGTACGACTTTCTGGAGAAGCCACTCTCACTGGAAAAAACGCTCATCGTGCTGAAGAACGCGGTGGAAGCGCGGCGGCTGCGCACGGAGAACCTGGAGTTCAAGCGCCAGTTCAGCGTGGGCTCGGTACTGACCGGCGAAAGCGTTCCCGTGAAGGCGCTACGGCAGCAGATCCGGCTGATGGCCCCCTCCAACGGCCGCGTGCTGATCTACGGCGAGTCAGGCACGGGCAAGGAACTGATTGCGCGCTCGATTCATGCCGAAAGCCTGCGCCGCGACCGGGTCTTTGTGGAGTTGAACTGCGCGGCGATTCCCGAGGCGCACATTGAGGCGGAGCTCTTCGGCTACCGGCACGGTGCCCAGCCCGGCGGCCCTCCGGAACAGCGCGGCACGTTGGAGAGAGCCGACGGCGGCACGTTGTTTCTGGACGAAGTGGGCGACATGAGCCTGAAGACGCAGGCCAAGGTGCTGTCGGCGCTGGACGACCAGCTCTTTACGCCGGTGGGCGGCACGCAGCCTTTGCGCGTGGACGTGCGGCTGATCGCTTCCACCAACAAGGACCTGGAAGAAGAGATCGCCAAGGGCAACTTCCGCGAGGACCTGTTCTACCGCCTCAACGTGGTTCCGTTTTTTGTGCCGCCGCTGCGCGAGCGCAAGCAGGACATTCCCCCGCTGGCGCGCGAGTTTCTGGCCGAGTTTGGACGCCAATACGGCCGCCCGCGCATGGAGATCGGCGAGGAAGCGCTGGAGGTTTTGTCGCAGTATCACTGGCCGGGCAATGTGCGCGAGCTGAAGAACGTGATCGAGCGGGTGCTGATCTTGAATCCCCGCACGCTGCGCATCGAGCGCAAACACCTGCCGCCGCTGACGCACAAGGCGGGCGGGCGGTCCACTGAAGAGTTTTCGTCGCTGCAACAGGCGCGCGACGCCTACGAGCGCGAGTACATCCTGAAGAAGATAGAGGAAGCCCGCAACAACGTGAGCCGCGCCGCCGAGTTGTTGGGCCTGGAACGCAGCCACCTCTACCGCAAGATGAAAGCGCTGGGAATCAGTGTGAGGGAGTAGGGCAGGGAACAGGGAGTAGGGAGTAGGAGCGGGGATCTGGGCCCCACCGGAATCCTACTGGACCTGATCGGAAGGGCCGGTTTCCCCCGCTCCCGTGGTACTTGCGGGTTTCGCTACTCCTGGCGTGATCAAGGCCTCAACGTCGGAGACCAGCAGTTGGACCGCTGCCGAGAAGGTTGCGTCGCGATTTTTCTTGAAGAAATGCGGATTGATCTGCTCGACGAAGCCCCAAAGCGCCACGTGCGTCTTTGCGTCTGAAATGCCCACCCGGATCTGCGGCAGTGACAGACCGGGCGACTCGACAAAGCGCACCGCAAACACCACGTCGGCGTCCTTCGGGTCCATCACCAGCTGGAAGCGGCCCCAGTTTTGCATGCCCGCAAAGAACTCGTTGTAAGCCCGTTCCGGACCGCCGCTGTAACCGGACGGGAAGGCCGCTACGTCTCCAAGCTCATAAGAGATAAACGCACGCTTGCCATTGAGCAACGGAGTGGGTACAGGGGCGGCGAGTGTGTTGATGCCTTTGGCCGCCGAACTCCTCTGGGCAGAGAGCGTGGAGATGCAGCACACCGAGAGAACACCCAGGACGGCAAATCGCTTCAAAATCAGAAGCATGATTCCTCCAGATCGCGGGGCGAACCGCCCCGGTTGAGCGGCAAGCCCCATCGCCGCGGTTTCGGACAAACCGAACGTGAGAACAGAATTCCTTATCGGGTACTAACCCGGCTGCTGACAGAAAGATGCGTTCCCTCCTAAGCGTAGCCGAAGCAGCTTGTTCCTTGTGGCAGTTTGCGTCAGGGTCGACGGACGGCCCCCATTGAGCGGCTGTCCACAAACGGACACCGGCTTCCGCAACCGGACAGTCGCCGGCTATCGACGCAATCCAGGTTCGAGACTATCGCCTTTCCGGTCCGTAACTTGTGGCATTCGCCGACGGCCGCAATCCTGGCCACGAAATTGCTTGTAAGCAGGCTGATTGCAAGAACGATCAGCGGAGGCTTGAAATGGCCTACTTTGAGCGCATGCGCGACGTGATTTCCTCCCCCTTCAGCGCCGACGTGATCCAGAAGCGAACGGCGGCCGGCTGGCAGATGGTTTCAATCGAATGGCGGCGGGAGCTGCCCGAGTCCGAGGCTCCGGAGGAAGGGGCCTTCAGCGAAGACATACCCTACGGCCTGCGGATTTCAGAAGACTGCAAGCGGCTGGAGGTTGAACCCACCGAACACCAGGCGCTGATGCTGATGATGGAGCTGCTGGTGCAGGACTTCGGCTATTCCAGCATTGTGAGCGACCTGAACGAGAAGGGCTTCCGCATGCGGGATGGGCGATGCTGGAATCGGGTTGCGGTCTTCAACATGATTCCGCGGCTCATTGAGGTGGGACCGGGCTTCTTCTCCTCGGAAGAATGGGAGAAGCGGCGGCAGAGATTCGCGAAGGCCAAGGCGCCGGACGCAGACTAGGTCTCTCTGGCGGCAAGATCTCGGATGTTGAGTCCGTGCTTTCCCAGCACCCGGCGCCAGCGGAACGACTGTTGGTTAGATGGTTCCGGTGAGCTTGACCAGGATCTCGATGGTCCGCTTTCTGAGCGCTGCGATGCGGGCGGCGCGGCGCGCCTGATCGTCGAATTCATCGCGGGGCATGTCGATGGCTATGCGCCAGTCCGAGGCCAATTCCCGGGCCTCCGTGCGGAGCTTCTCATCCGCCTCCGCGAGGTCTCCGTCGGCAATCAGACGGCATTCGTGGGCCAGCTGTACGGGCTTGAGCGCCCAGAAGTCAATGGTGGAACTTTCATGTGCCATGGAGGAAGACTCCTTGCCGCAGTAAGAAACACCGGTAAATTGGCGGGGCAAGAGGCATCCCCTGCAGCGTCGCGTAGATCATAGCGCTGGCACAAGCGTGTGTCGAGAAGCCTCGAACTTATTCTGCTTCCAGGTTTAGGAGGCCATCCGAGGCGCATGGAGGCAGAGGGTTTGCCTACTCCGCCAAATAACTACTTGAAAATCGGCCCCAGGGAGCCGGGATTGTCTCCCAGTGTCGGGTCGACGCGAAAGTCCCAGACCGACTGGTTAATGTCGGAGGCGGAGAGAATCTCGACCAGCGCGTACTCGCCGATGGCCAGCGGCTGGTCCGGGGTGAGTTTGAGCCAGTGCTTGCCGGTAAGGACTTCGACCTTGGCCGGAATCACGTTTTCGTCCTGCGTGACGGTGCCGGTGGGGCTCACGTGGACGGCGCCCACGATGCGCAATGCCTTGCGCTCGTCCACGCGCACGATGGCGAAGCCGGAAGAGGGCGAGTGCGCGCCGTGCTTGCGGTTGATGACCTCTTTGGCGCCGCCGGTCTGGACCGTCAAGGCGTGGGAAAGAACCTTTTCGGCGTTGTCCTGGGCGTTCAGGGAGAGGTAGATGGCCGGATCGTTCACGTGCAGATGGACCTTGGCGTGGGCGCCCTCGAGTTCGAGGCTGGCCTTGGCGCCGGCCAGGGGGTTGAGCGTGCTCAGCCCGTGACGGTTTTTGGCGTTGATGGCCAGATCCACGGGCGCGAGTTCGACCAGCTCCGGAGTCCCCTCAAACGTGTCCAGGACGAATACGGCGTCTTCGTCGGGCAATTCCAGGCCTTTGGCCACTTCGGGCTGACGCGCCTTCTGTTCGTCGCGCTCGGCGGCCTCTTCCTTGTCGATGCTCTCGGCTTCCTTCATGGCTGGCGAGGCTCCTTCCTCAGCCGTGTTGGCATGGTCCCGTTCCCACTTGCGCGTGGCCTCCCAGTCGACCAGGTCCGCAGGCAGTTCCTCCCAGTCGCCGCCGCGCTCGCTGGAAATGTAGCGCACCCGGTCCCCGGCAATTTCGTATTTGCGCACGTTCTGGTAGGTTCCGTCTTTGAGGATGAGGCGATGGTTGGTGGCCATGCCGGGCAGATCCGGCTTGAGCGGCAGGGGCTTTTGGGGGTGATCCTGGGCAATCACCGGCCCTGCCAGCAGAAGGGCCAAGGCAGTCGCGAACACGAGCCGCAAGGGACGGGAATAAGGCATAGCTACACAGTTTAGACGAGCCGGCGCGGCTGGGGTTGGCAACATGGCGTAAGCGCAAAACCGGACCGTAATGTAACCCCGGTTTGTCCCTCCGCATCCAATTCTGTGTATCCTTGAGATACAAGGGATGGGATTTTGACAGGATTTCCGGCACATTCCGGCAGACAACGCCCCACGGAGCGGCAAGCTTTCGGGACAGTTGCCTTGTTGTGCCTGATTCTGCTGGCATTGCTGACTGTGGCCCAGGTGGCCCACAGCCATCCTTTCCAGAGCGATGCAGACCACTGCCCATTGTGCATCGTCATGCACTCGGCGGCGCCCGTGGCCGTCACCGCGGCTGTGATTGTGCTGGTCAGAGTTGCCGGTCCCGCGCCGGTCTTTGAGCCCCTCACCGTCCTTCGTCACCGTCATCCCAAGCTTTATACGCGCCCGCCTCCTATCGGCTGTTAGGTCCTCCTTCCGGATTTCTGTTTCTGTTCGGGCCCGAAGCTTCCCGTCCTTAAAGACGACGACCTTTGGAATCAACCTGAAGAGCCTACTTCGAAATCGCTGCGAGGACGTCTTTCCCTTAGAGGATGCCGCGGACTTCTCATCGCGGCCGAAGCTCCGCATCATCCAGCCATTTTCAGGAGTCATTCCATGCCGTTCAAAATCGGCGCAATTTTCTGCATTCTTCCCCTCGCTGTCTTCTTGTTGGCGGCATCCGACCCGCCCCCGCAAAACGGCAATGCCGGCGAGGTCCGCGGCACGGTCACCGATCCCTCGGGCGCAGTGATTCCCGGCGCGAAGGTCAACCTGAGCAACGCGGTCAGCGGCCTGAGCCGTACGGCGTCCACAGATGCCACCGGGCAGTTTGTGTTCTCGAATATTCCCTTCAATCCCTATCGGGTCGCGGTCTCCGCACCGGGGTTTTCTCCTCTCAGCCAGACCATTGAGATTCGCTCGGTGGTGGGAACCAACCTGAAGCTGGTTCTGCAGATCGCGACGTCCGACACGACAGTTACGGTGGAGGCGGGCGGTGATTTGGTCGAGACCGACTCCACTTTCCACACTGATGTGGACCGGGCGCAGATGGACAAGCTGCCGATGGAGAGCGCCTCTTCCACGCTGAGTTCCCTGGTTACGCTTTCCACCCCTGGCATCTCCGCCGACTCCGACGGGCAGATGCACGGACTGGGCGACCACGCGGAGAACTCGTTTTCCGTGGACGGGCAGTCGATTACCGATCAGCAGAGCAAGGTTTTCTCCAACCAGATCCCGTCCAATTCGATTCAATCCATCGAAGTGATCACCGGCGCTCCACCAGCCGAGTACGGCGGCAAAACCAGCCTGGTGATTGTGGCCACTACGCGCTCCGGGCAAGGCGTGGCGCGGCCCACGGGAAGCATTACCGGTTCCTATGGCGCCTTCGGATCGGCGACCGCCGGCTTCGACCTGGCCTATGGCGGCAAGAAGTGGGGAAATTTTGTCGAGGCTGACGGGCTCAATTCCGGACGCTTTCTCGATCCCCCGGAGTTTGCGGTCTTTCACGACAAGGGCAACGAGCAGAACGTCTTCGACCGCGTGGACTATAACTTCAGCCCCGTCGATTCGATGCACCTGGACTTGAATTACAGCCGCTCCTGGTTCCAGACGCCCAACTCCTACGACACCTTGAATGTGATGAATGTGGTGAGCGGCGGCGCGAGCGCGAGCCCGGTTTTTGCCAACGTAGGAAACGCCGACCAGCACTCCAAGATCGGCACCATCAATATTTCTCCGACGTATACGCGGGTTATCGGCAATAACTCGGTCTTCAACCTGGGCGCTTTTGTCCGCAGGGATAACTATAACTACTATCCCAGCGGCAATCCGCTGGCAGATCTGGGCCCCGCCAACCTTCAAACGTCGTCCATCGTGCAAAACCGCACGCTGACCAACGCCGCGGTTCATGCGGACTTGTCCTACGCCAAGGGGATACACAACATCAAGGCCGGCGTGCAGTATGGACAGACTTTCCTGAACGAGGACGACAACCTGGGCGTGGTGGAAGCAACCTATAACTCGCCCTGCGTCGACGCCGATGGAAATCGCCTGCCCGGTTACTCCAACCCCGCGCAATGCCCCACGGGCCCGAACCCGAATTACCTCGCGGTTCTGGCGCCTTACGATCTAACTCGCAACGGGGCTTTCTATAAGTACTCCGGCCACGGCGACATCAAGGAAATGGCTCTCTACATTGAGGACCAGATCAAGGCGGGCAACTGGCTCTTCAACCTGGGACTGCGCGGCGATCTCTATAACGGCCTGACCGCGGCTAGCCAGGCGGAACCCCGCATGGGCGTTGCGTACAACATCAAGCCCTCTGCGACGGTGATGCGGGTTTCCTACGCGCGCACGCTGGAGACGCCGTTCAACGAGAACCTGGTGCTGTCAAGCAACGGCTGCTCGAACCCGGTGCTGGCGCCGCTGCTCAATTGCACCGCGGGCGTTTCCGGAACCCTCAACCCCGGCTATCGCAACGAGTTCCACGCCGGCCTGCAGCAGGCCCTGGGCAAGCATCTGATTTTCAGCGGCGAGTACATCTGGAAGTACACGCACAACGCCTTCGACTTCAGCGTGCTGGGTAACACGCCGATTACTTTCCCGATCGACTGGCATAACTCGAAGATACCGGGCTACGCGCTGCACGTGGAGGTTCCCGAGTTCCATCACATCACGGCGTATGCAGTGATGTCTTCAGTGGCTGCGCGCATCTATCCGCCGCAGGTGGCGGGAGCCGGCGCCACGGTGGGTCAGACCGGGCTACCCTTCCGCATCGACCACGACGAGAAGTTCAACCAGACCACGCACCTGCAGTACACCTTCGCGCATGGCAAGGTGCTAAGCGGTTTGTGGGGCGGCTTCAACTGGCGGTATGACTCAGGCCAGGTGGCCGGCGCAGCGCCCTGCTACAACCCGCTTTCCAACGATCCCAACAGCGCTTGCGCCGACCTTTCCACTACGCTCAACGGACAGCCTGCTGTGAGTTTGCAGGGACTTACCGCGGACGAAGAGTTTCAGGCTGGACTGATCTGCAACGGAGTCAAAGCGACTCCCGGCAATCCCTTGCCGGCGGCCTGCCTGGCGTCGCAGTTCAGCTCGTCGCTCTTGAAGATTCCAGCGCCTGGCACCGGCGACAACGACAAGAATCCGCCGCGCATTGCGCCGCGCGACCTGTTCGACGCCACGGTGGGCAAGGACAATCTTTTCCATGCCGACCGCTACAAGGTGAACCTGGACCTGACGGCGATCAATGTAACCAACAAGTACGCGCTGTATAACTTCCTCTCCACCTTCAGCGGCACGCACTATGTAACTCCGCGGGCGCTGACGGCGAAGATTACGATTAATTTCTAAAACGCAGTTCTTGTGGGCAGGCGCTGATGGGGGTAACTCGCTCCTCGCCGCTTGCCCGCGACTTATCCTCCGCAGCCGCAACTGTGCGCCAGAATCTCCGCAAAATGCAGGGCCTGCTTGTGGCCCAGTTGGTCGATCTGCTCCCGGCAACTGAAGCCGTCGGCGGCGATGATGGTCATGGGACCGGCGGAGGCAACGGCGGGGAGCAGTCCCTGCTGGGCGATGGTCTTCGAGAGTTCGAATTTGTCGGCCTCAAAGCCGAACGGGCCGGCCATTCCGCAACAACCGGCCTCAATGGGTTCGACCGTGGCTCCGGCCTGGCGGAGCAGCGCGATTTCGCTCGCCGGCCCGCCGAAGACGGCTTTATGGTGGCAGTGGCCGTGGAGCAGAATGTGCGCTCCCTGGAGCCGGCCTATGGCAAAATCGGGAGCCTTGGCGGCCAACCAGTCGGCCAGAAGCCAGACCAGCTTCCTCATGCGCTGGGCGCGCGGATCGGTGGGGAACAACTCCGGCAACTCATCCTTGAAGACGCTGGCGCAACTGGGTTCGAGGAAGATGAACGGGAGACCGGCTTCGATTTGCGGCGCCATGCGGTCGAGAACGTTGGCCAGGTAAGAGCGCGCGGCGCCGAGCAGACCGAAGTCGTAGAGGGGACGTCCGCAGCAGATGTGGCCGCGGGGAACTTCGACGCGAAAACCGGCCTGGGTGAGCACAGTTTCAGCCGCCGACAGGGTTCGGGGGTGGTAGTAGTTGTTCCAGGTGTCGGGCCAGAGGACTACCTGCTCTCCCGCTGCAGCTCCGGATGGATTTCTTGCTTTCTGGTAGCTTTGCGGGGCCAGACGCGGGAGCTGCCGTTGTTGCGCGACGCCGACAATGCGCTTGATGAGTGGGCTGGTGAGGGGGCCGGTGAGCAGGGCGTTGGTCAGTGCCGGGGTGAGGGAGCCCCAGCGGGCAAGCTGGTCAGAGAAGCCGAAGATGTAGTGGTGCAGTGGGTGCGGGCGGTGCTTGTAGCGCTGGGCCAGGTATTCGGACTTGTAGGCGGCCATGTCTACCTGCACCGGGCACTCGGATTTGCAGGCTTTGCAACTGAGGCAGAGGTCGAGTGACTCGTGGACGGCCTGACTCTGAAAGCCTTCTTCGCGGAGAGCGCCGGCCAGCATCTCCCATAGCAGGCGCGCGCGGCCGCGGGTGGAGTTCTGCTCCTCGCCAGTGGCGCGATAGCTGGGACACATGACGCCGCCGGTGGTCTTGCGGCAGGCGCCCACGCCCACGCAGCGCTCGGTGGCGCGCTCCAGCGAGCCGCCGTCCCTGGCGAAGACAAAATGCGTTTCCAGTGCGGTGTGCGCGTGCGCCTCACCGGGCGTCGCAGGCGGTCCGGAACGTAAATTCTCAATTGGATCGTAGACGCGCACAGCATCCACCAGTTTGCCGGGATTCATGCGATTGTCCGGATCCCACAGGCCCTTGAACTCGCGAAAGGCCTGCATCAACTCGGGGCCGAACATCTTGGGCAACAGGGCGGCGCGGGCCTGGCCGTCGCCGTGTTCGCCGGAGAGCGAGCCGCCAAAGCTGAGAACCAGGTCGGCGGCGCGGTCGAGGAAGGCGCGGAAGTTGCGCAGACCCTCTGCGGTGCGGAAGTCGAAGTTGATGCGCAGGTGAACGCAGCCCTGTCCGTAGTGACCGTAGAGCGCGCTGCGGTAGCCGTATTCGGCCATCAGGGCAGTGAGTTTGCGCAGATAGACGCCGAGATGCGCGGGCGGAATGCCGGCGTCTTCCCAGCCTTCCCATTCGTCCGGCTCGCCGGGGACAAAGACGGTTGCGCCCAGCGCCGATTCGCGCACGTGCCAGACGCGCGCGGCCTGCTCGGCCGTGTAGATGTGGGCCACGGGCGCTGTGGGCCAGCTTTGCGCGGAACGGACCAGCGCTTCGGCCTTGGCGTACGCCTCTGCCGCGTTCCATGCACCCATCTCGACCAGCAGGAAGCCTCCGCCGGGCGGTAGCAGGGCGACGTCATCGACAGCAAGCTCCTTGCGGCGCATGAAGTCGAGCAGAAGGCTGTCAAAGCCCTCCAGGCCAATCGGTCCGTGCTCGAGCGCTTGCGGCACGGCGTCGGCGGCCAGAAAGCCGTCGCCAAAACCGAGAGCGGTGAGCACGCGGAAGGGCGGGCTGGCGGTGAGGTTGAGCGTGGCGGAAACGACGGTGGCGCAGGTGCCCTCGGAACCCACCAAAGCGCGGGCCACATGGAAGCCGTTTTCGTCCAGCAGCTCGTCCAGGTTGTAGCCGGAGACGCGGCGGGGAATGTGCGGGAATTTCTCGCGGATGAGGCTCGCGTAGCGGTCGCGCAGGCGGGCCAGGCCGGTATAAATCTGGCCCACGCGGCCGCCGCTGCGGAGGAGCGCTTCGAGTTCCGCTGGGCTGGTGCGGCCTACGGTCATGCGCGTTCCGTCGTAGAGCGCGAGGTCGAGGGATTCGACGTTATCCGCGACTTTGCCGCCCAGCAGGCCGTGAACGCCGCAACTGTTGTTGCCGATCATGCCGCCCAGGGTGCAACGGTCGTGGGTGGCGGGGTCGGGAGCGTAGGTCAGGTGGTGAGTTTCGGCGGCCTCGCGCAGCCGGTCGAGAACGATTCCCGGCTCGACCCAGGCCAGCCGTGCGTTGGGATCGATGGAGGTGAGCCTGTGCATGTAGCGGGAGAAGTCGAAGACCACGGCGACGTTGGCACACTGGCCGGCCAGGCTGGTGCCTGCGCCACGGGGCAGCACGGCAGCTCCCAGGGCGCGGCAGGCGGCCAATGCGGCCTCCACGTCGGCTGCATCGCGGGGCAGCACAACGCCCACGGGAAGCTGGCGGTAGTTCGAGGAGTCCGCCGCGTAGAGGGCGCGGGAGCCGAGGTCGAAGCGCACATCGCCGCGCAGAGTGGACTTCAGACGGGCTTCCAGCTCACGGTGCGCGGCAAAGCGCTCATGGTCGAGCGGAGGCTGGCTCCCGAGGACGGGGAACGGGGAAGTGTTCACGAGGGAATGGTAGCGCGGGAAAGACGCGAGACCGCTAAAAAATGAACAGGGCGAAATGAGCGGCAGGGGAAGGGCACTGGCCGGCCCGGGGGCTTGGCGTGGAAGCGAATGTTGATCACAGGGACTCAGTGGCTTCCTGCACACCTGAAGCCACTGAGAACTTGCGTCTCAATCTCAAAGGCTCGCGAGACTGAGTTAGAACGCCTTGTAGACGATGTCGGGGGCGGGCTGGCTGAGCAGGACTGTCACCACAAGAGCCGCCAGACCCAGCGCGGATGCATAAACCACCCGCGCATAACGGCTGGACAGAATGGGTCCCTCCGCGCTCTTGATTGACAGCAGGGCGCTGCGCAGCCACTCCCAGAGCGCCAGCACCGCTGTTGCGCACATCCAGATCGCCAGCCAGACGCCAAGCCATGAAACTGCCCCCAGCGCCGTGAAAGCCTGATCGACCTGCTGCCAACTGGCCCAGAACCAGAAGAGCGTAAAGGCGAACCAGCTGTAGGCGAGCCCACGGCCAAAAGCGACATAGACAGGGATACTTGCCAGAGCCTTGTAGCTTTTGCGCCCCAGCCAGCCTGTCAGCCCCAACTGCCAAAGTTTGTTGATTGCCACTCCGCCGCCTTGCAAAACGCCGAAGAAAATGAACTCGGAGGTGCGTCCGTGCCAGACGCCAATCAGGAAGAACGTAACGAAGAAACTGAGTACTCCCAGAAAGGGAGCCAGGGCAATCGATGAGATGCGCCGCATCAGCGCCAGGAGAAGTGGATTGTAGACATACGTCTTGAGCCAGGTGGAGAGCGTGATATGCCAGCGGTTCCAGAAGTCGAGGAACGAGGAAGCAGAGAAAGGCCGGTTGAAGTTCTCCGGCAGGCGGACGCGCATCAGGCGCGCCAGGGCAATCACGATGTCGATGTAGCCGGAGAAGTTGACATAGAGAAAGAGCGGATAGACGATGGCCAGGCGGAAAGCGGCATAGAGCTTGAGCGAGGGGGGCAGCGGCTGCGCCAGTTGCGCCAATGCATCGACACGCACCATGTTGAAGAGCATGCCGAGCACGTTGACCTTGAAGAAGCCGCGCACGATGCGCTCCAACTGCAGGCCAACGACGCGCGGTCCCAGCGGAAGCGGTTCGACGGCGAACTGGTCGCGTGCGAACTCGTCGTAGCGCTGGATGGGGCCGGAAACGAAGGTGGTGAAGTTAAGAGTGTAAAGCAGATAAGCGCCGATGCCGACGTGCTGTTTTTCGCGGCTGTCTCCCGCTTCAATCAACAAGTGAAGAACGCGGAAGAAGATATAAGAGAGTCCCAGTGTGAAATAGAGCGAGTGGAGGAAAATGCCTTCCGGAAGAAAAGTGTATTTTTTCAGCCAGATATAGACGAAGATGACGGCGAGGATGCTCCAGACCGCGGCCTTGGACCATCCTCGCTCCACGAGCAGTAGCCCGGCATAGCCCAGCAGAAGAAAACCGAACAGGGGAAGAAAAACGATCGGGTTATGCGCGAGGAACCCGAGAAAGACAACGCTGGCCAGAAGAAGCACTGCCGAGCGCCAGGCGCGCGAGCGGCTGAAGTTCGAGACAATAGCTACAGCCAGGCCGAAGAGTACGAACTGAAAAGATGCGGTATCCATGGTTATTTTTGCTTCTCCAATCCTGCTTGCGGCTGGGTGGCGGCTTTGAGTGCAGGTATCGAACCATTGGTGAGTTCTTTGGCCAACATCCCGGAGATGATTGCGTGCCCACTGGCATTGGGATGGCCATCCACAGGGAAGTAATCTTCTTCCGGGTTAGGTAGCGCGCGGTAACCAGGCAGGATATCGATGTAGATTCCGCCATGTCTCGTGATAATCGCGCGGAGCTCGTTATCCAGTTTGTAGGGATCGTAACCGTCGGGCCACTTGCCCATGGAGATCATGGCCGCCTGTGCGCGATTCGGAACGTATAGAACGGCCAAGGGTACACCCGTGCCTTTGGCCTGGTTCTCAATATCCGCCGCATATTTGTCGAACTGAACCAAGTGATCTTGCCACAGTGCGCTTGGTTGGGCCTTCAGGAATCCGGAGTCAGTGTCCGCTCTTCTCAAGTAGAACTCAACATACTGGCCCCGATATTCCATTTCATAGAAATAATGGGTAAGTATTTCCTTTGTTCTACTCCTATTCCAATTCGGGAGCCTTCCAGACCTGCTACGGTCCCATCTGGCCATGAAGAGTCTTAATCGCTGGCCAAGACCTGGAACGTCCTGCTCTGTTGCGGCAGGTTTCTCATCCCTTACTCGGTCAGGAGTCTGATCCTCTATGTCTATAGGCGTTAAAACCCAGAGAATCACGTCCGGGTTGGCCGATAGAACATCCTTGAAATTGAGTGCTACGAACCGGGGCGGAAATCCCCAACCTCTGGCGGCATTGTAGACTTCAATCTCACTTCCGGTAAGTTGTGACAGTTTGGGGGGCAGCAAGGCTGCGAAGGTTTTCTCCCTGGATACGGTTCCGCCCAAGGCGACTGAAGAACCCGCCAATACGATTCTGTAGGCCCCCGGTGCTTTGGGCCCACACTCCATGCCAGCACGGTGCCCGCAACTGTTGAACCTGTACTCCACAAACTGGCTTTCGGCCTTCTTCTCCCAACATACCGAGTTTGGGATTGCTCGTGGACCGGTTCCTGGATTGCTACGATCAATGCAATTCACCATCTCAACCCCGGAGGTAGGAAACACCCGTCGTGCAATCAACTCAGCGGAAGCTGCCAGGAGGCATACCGTCAAAATGCCAACTAATGGCAGTAACATCCAATCCCGCCGCGGGAGCTTCTGTTCCCGGCCGCCTGCACCGTTGTCTCTGGTATCACCAGCAGAATGAGCGCAGGGAATGCCGATGGAGACTTTATTTGTCGAGTCGTCGCTATGGGGGCTGTTCATCGCTATCTTCTTTGCCCATATGGAGGCTGGTGGGATGGGGCGGCTTTGAGCGCGGGCACGCTTCCGTCACTCAGCGCCCGAGCCAGCAGTTCCGATAACATGGCATGCCCGGCGGGAGTGGGGTGGTTCTCGACCGGGAAGGTGTACTGTTCTGCATTCGGGATGCTGCGGAAGTTTGGCAGGATGTCGATATAGATTCCACCATGACTCGCGATGATGGCGCGTAACTCATTGTCCAGTTTGTAGGGATCGTAGCCTTGTGGCCACTGGCCCATGGCGATCATCGCAGCCTGGGCGTGATCCGGCAGGAGGACGGCTACAAAGGGAACTCCCGCAGCCTTGGCGCGAGCTTCCATGTCCGCCGCATCGCTGTCGAACTGCTCCAGGTGTTTCTTCCACTCAGCGCTCTGTTCCACCTTCAGATAACCCGCATTGGTGTCACCGGAAGCCAGGAAGGACTTTACGTACTGACTCTGACTCTTGTAGAGGAAGTGGCGCAGCATCAGCGCGGTGCGGGTGTGGCCGAAGGCCTCCGATGCCGCGTCCTCTAATGAGCCAGACGCGAGACCTGTTTGCAACCGTTTCCAGGCCTTTTCCGGGAGACTGAGGTTAGGCCATGGATCGAGTTCGCCAGTGGGTAACACCATGGACGCTCTCTGGATGTCGGTCGGAGTCAGTGCCCAGAGAATGAGGTCAGGACTTTGCGTCAGGGCATCGTTGAAGCGCAAATCTGCACCATGCGAGAAAACCCAGCCCGAGGCTTCGTTGTAGAGTTCGATCTTGTGGCTGGTCTCGCGGGAGAGTTGCAGGGGCAGGAGCGCGGCGAAGGACTTCTCTCTCGGTACGTAGTCACCCATCGCCACCGATGAACCGATCATGACGATCCGGTAGGTTCCCGGTGGTTTTGGCCCGCATTCCATGCCGGCGCGATGTCCGCAGCTATTGAGCTTGTATTCGACCCACTCGCTTTCAGCGCCCTTTGCCGAGTTAACGCAATTTGGGATTCCCCGTACTCCGGTCGAGGAATCGTTGATGATTACGCAGAGTGCCTGCCCCTTCCTTCCGGTTTCGAAGACCCGGCGAGCAATCAACTCACTGGAGGCTGCCAACAGGCAAATCGTCAGCAGGGCGAGCGCCGGCAGCAGAATCCAGTCGCGCCGTGGAAGCGGTTTCTCTCTCCGGTTTCCAGGGGATGCATCCGGCTCGGTCACGCGAGCGATTCCTCTCTGGGGGCCGAAGAGCCCTGCGAGACGACCTTCATCGGAGCGACCTCCGGCTGCGCGCCTTCCACCGACAGCTCCCAGCGCGTCAGGCCGGAATCTTCCTCGCTGATCTTGGTAAAGCCGAGCTTGGCATAGTGGTCGACGACCAGCTTGTTGCGGTCTGTGGGGCGGTAGATGCCGGCCAGCTTGCGGATGCCGGCCTCGCGCGCATGGCGAAGGATTTCGCGCAACACCATGTTTTCCACCTTGCGGCCCAGCACGCGGCAACTCATCAGCCAGGTGTCGACTTCCCATACCCCGGCTTGCGCAGGGCGGCAGATGACGACGCTGATCATGCCGTTGTCGCCAAAGATGTCCGCCAGCCGGACTTGAAGAGTGAAGACGGCCGGATCGTTCTCGGCCTCGGCCACTTCCGGATCGGTGTAACGGCGCGTGGTGAGGTTGTACTGGTTGGATTTGTTGATGAGCTGCACGATGCGCGCGCGTCCTGTGGCGTCAAAGGGCTGGAAGGTGATGATCATCTCCAGCGACGCGAGGTAGGCATCCACGCCACCCGCCTGCTTCTGCAGGTTGGCGCGCCGGGCGTTGTCCTGGTAGTAGCCGGCGCGCTTCAGGTCTTCGCTGGCAAAGCTCACTGCTTCAAAGTAGCCGCCCGCGGCAAGGGTTCTTGCGTACCAGGCGGGGTCCTCAGGCAATTCCGGCACTGCGACTTGCGGCAACAGCTTGCGCACCAGGCCGCGCTCGACCGGATTGTCGTCGAGAAACACCAGGGAGTCGAGCCCCAGCGACAGTTCCTCGGCAATGGCCTGAAGGTTGGTTGCCTTGTCGTTCCAGTTGGCCTGGAATACGGCAATATGCTCCAGCTTCAGCAGCATCTCGGGATGCTTTTCAAAGGGCTCGCGCGCCACCTCGTCGGTATTCTTAGAGGAGACGGCCAGGACGATACCGCGCTGGCGAAGGTCCAGGGCAAGGCGCTGCACTGCCAGGTGCGCCTCGCCGCGAGCGTCGCCTTGCGCCACCTTGATGCCTTCCAGTCCGTCGTCTCCAATGACGCCGCCCCAGACGGTATTGTCGAGGTCCAGAACCAGTACCTTGCCGCTTTTGCCGCGCAGTGCCGCAACAATGCGGGCCACATGGTCGCCATAAAGCGGAATCAGCTCGTCGGAGAACGCGAATTTGCCCAGATTCCACAGCTGGGGGTTGTGCCAGTCGGCCAGGCCCACAGTTTCGGCAAGTCCGGCCACATCGAGAAGCACGTCTCCGGAGCCAAGTACGTATGCGGCCAATTCGTGGTTGATGTTGTCGATGAGGCTTCTCAGCGTTCCGGGAAGCACACGGTCCAGGCTGCCGAAGAGCGATTCCGGCGGGGGTGCGAAGCTCTGAAAGATGCAAACGGCGTTTGAGTTGGCTTTGATGCCGTTGCCTAGCGCCTGCAGGTAACCGAGAGCGCCTTGCACGGTAGCGGCGGAAGTCTCGCCATCGCCCAGCGACAATTTGAGCGGCAGGGCGCGATAATCCAGCGCGAACAACACGGCGTCCGGCTTGGAGCGATTGACCTGGGAGTCGGGGGTAAGAGCCTCCTGCGCCACCTGGTCATAGGAGGGCTGGATGACTTCCAAGGCGATGCCGTGGCGCGCCGCACTGGCTACCAGCGCAGGCGTCACCAGGTCGATCGTTGAATTGCTGAGCACCGCGAGCCGGAAGGGCGCCAGTGGATCCAGAGATTTCCCCTCCGTATGCGCCTTGACAATGGCCTTGGCCAGCTTCGTCAACTGGTTCAGGTCCAGGGCAGGCGCCGCCAGCGCTCGCAGTTCAAGGCCGAGCGGGATTTCCGAGTTTCCCACCGCCTTTAAGCTCTCGGAGAATCTTTCCGGGGCGCGCGCAAGCCATTGCAATTCCGCATAGAGGGGATTCATTGGAAAGTAACCGTCCTTGTTTCTAAAACCAGCGGAAGAACTGCGCTCCCAGAGGCTCTGATCCGGGCACTTATGCCCGAGCTTTGATAAGAGTTACCAAGTCGCCGACATTTTCCAGCTTGCCGATCTCCGAGGTGGAAAACTTGATCTTGAATGCTTTCTCGACTGTAAGTATCAGGCGGATATGGGCAAGGCTATCCCAACCGTCTACATCTTTGGCGGAGAGTTCAGGCGTGAGTTGGAGGTCGTCCTCATCGAAGACATCCTGGAATATTTCCGTGAGTCGAGCAAAAACCTGTGAATCATCCACTAGAAAATGCCTCCCGGCCGAGATCTCGAAAGTAAGTGAACTGCTCGCGCGCCCCGGCCGGAAGCAAGTGGTCTTGGCCTCTTACCTTGCACATCTTACAGATTCAGAGTTCGGGATTGTTCGAGGCAAGAGTAACAGAGTCAGCGGCCTGCTTCAAGGAAGGACCGGCAAGTGCGGCAAACTCCTGAACTTATGTGCATGGTCGAAAGGAGCTATTCTCTATAGGCCTTAGCGGGTGGGCCACTCTTCGACCACGATGCCCAGGTCATTGAGCTGCTTGATAGCGGCTTCCACGTTGCGGCGGACCTTGGCGCGGTCCTTGGGGTTGGCCAGGGGCGACTCGGCGACGGCGATCACGCGGCCATAGCGCCAGGCGGCGGGAGGCAGGGCAATCAGAGCCTGGGCCAGGTCAGCGGGACGCAACTGGAGTTCCTGGCGGCGTGCGGCCTCGGGACGCAGTATGCCGTTCTGGCCTACGGCGCTGGGATTGGCGTCGGCGAGAGTCACGCGCAGGTTGAGGGTGGCCGAATCGACCGACAGAAAGGGATTGAGCCACGCGCCCGGTTCGTGCACATCCACATACATGCTCTTGGTGGGCAGGGGGATGTGGGCGAGGGCAGTACGCTGGCCGTCCCGTTCCGTGGCGGAGGCCTGAGCGGCCGCCTGGGCCTGGTGTTCGGCATTCACCGCGTGCTGGGCAACTCCGACAACCGCCTGTTCTTCCTTGTGGCAGGCTACCAAGGCTACCGGCAAGAGCAGGGCGATCGCCACAACTCCCTTGATTTGTGCGAACTCGATCACCGTCCAAGAATAACAGGATCGGCGTCCTCCGACAGGAAAACAGACCGCTCCAGACCTCCCATTGCGCCGCCGCATTTCCCGCCGCCAGAGCGCTTCTTAACAGTTGTGCATCTCAGCCTGTAGAATTCTCCGCGGATGAACGTAACTGGCTCAAGGAAACGGCTGTCCAATGGGTGAAGCAGGGTAAAGATGGTCTTCGGGAGAAAGCCGATGTGGCGGACGGGTCTCCAACGCCTTGCCCGATCGACGGGTCCGGAGCGATGGATGGAGGAATTGATGCGCAAATCAGGATTAGCTCTTGCGGCAGTACTGCTGGCCTTGCCGTTGGCGCCGGCGGCTCAGGGGCAGACAGCAAGCAACCAGGGATATGTCTTCCGCCTCAATGTGCGTCGCGTTCCAATCGACATTGTGGTCACCGACAAGCAGGGAAATCCGGTGCGTGGGCTCACCAGGAAGGACTTCATCGTCAAGGAAGACAAGAAGACCCAGAGCATTCTTACCTTTGACTATTTCGATGGTTCCGGACCGAATTTTGTCTCTCCCAAGCTGCCGCCGCTGCCTGCAAATACCTTTGTCAATTTGCCCAGCCAGCCGGAGCGGGGACCGCTCTACATCCTCTACTACGACATGGTGAACACCGAGACCACCGACCAGATGGCCTCGCGCCGGCAGTTGCTGGCGTTTGTGGACAAGGCGCAGCCGGGAACCCGCATGGCGCTGTTTGTGAACGCGCGCGGAGTGCATATGGTGCAGGGATTCACCAACGATCACGCGCTGCTGCGCGCGGCCATTCTGTCCAAGGGGCCCGGTCCGCACCTCCCCGATGTCTTCCTGGACGGAAACGTCTACGGATACGAGGACTCGGGCGCAGCTCTCAACAACATGAAGTTTCTGGCCGAGTATATGAGCGGAATTCCGGGAAGGAAGAACCTGTTCTGGATCTCGGGTGAGTTTCCCATTCCGGTTGGCCCTGTTGTGACGGGCAAGAATGGGTCGGGTGCGGTGGCGGGAGGCTTTTCGAGCTCAACCCTGCAAATCAACGACTGGGGCTACCTGCAGGACCATGCGATCAGGGAATGTTATGCGGCCTTGATGCGCAGCCAGATTGCGCTTTACCCCATCGACCTGAAAGGGGTTTTAAATACCGACGATGCGGGCAATATTGTTGAAAATGGCCAGTACGACGATACGATTGCGGCAGCGACCGGTGGCCGCGCGTATTTCGGCAGCAACAGCTTGAACGAGTTGCTCGACAAGGCAGTCGAGCACGGGGAGAACTACTATTCGCTGAGCTATTCGCCGACCAATACGAATTACGATGGCCGGGAGCGCAAGATCGAGGTGACTCTGGCCAAGAAGAACGAATACACGCTGAATTACCGGCAGCTTTACTATGGCGTATCGGACGACGAGACGCAGACGGAGCACAAGCCGGACACTCCGCAGGCCCACTTTGTAGCCGCCAAGACCACGGACACGCTCTATGCGAATATCGAGCACGGCGCGCCCATGCTGCACGATCTGCTGTTCAGCGCTCACCTGGGCGCCGCCGGGGAACCGGCATTGGCTACCGCCGAACAGATGCTGCAACTGCAGGACTCGCCGGCTTACTTCCGCACCCGCAAGAAGGATGCGCACCCGAAGCCGCTGAAGCCGGTGAAGCTGCAGAAGTACGTGATCGACTATGGGGTTTTTGACCCGCAGTTGAAGCAGCTGGCGACGCGCAACGGGAAGCCCGCGATGCTGGAGTTTGCCGCCGCGGCCTACGATGCCGACGGCATTTTGCTCAACAGCATTCTGAATGACGGGCTGGCCACCACTGACGCCAAATCGAACGGCAAATTCGGCACGCTCTTCCACAGCGAGCAGGAACTGGAAGTACCGCCCGGAGCGGCATTTATCCGCATCGCGGTGCGAGACCGGCTGAACGACCGCACCGGCACGCTGGAAGTGCCTCTGCCGTTGAAGGCCGATACCGCACTTGCGGCGGTGGGCAAGGGCAACTGACGCCTCCTGTCTCCGTACCGTTACCATGGAGGGGCAGAACCTTCTGGTGCGCAACCGCGCGCTGAAGGGGCTTCTCTGACGGAAACGGGGACAGATGAGGGAAATGGAAAACAGAAGAGTCGAACTGTTTGAGACCAGCCTCCGTGACGGGCTGCAACAGCCGAACCTCGAAATCTCTGTGCCGAACGCCATCGGTCTTCTGCAGCGCATGGCGGCCTTTGGCGTTCGCTACGCGGAGATCGGCTTTGCCGGCGCCAACCGCTTTGTGGAGGAGTTGACCACCGCACTCCACACGGTCGATACGGGCGCCATGGACTTGGCCTTGTTCGGCAGAACCCGCGGCCGCGGAACCAGAGTTCAGGATTGGCCCGACGCGCAGTTCATCGTAAGCCACAAGCAGCGCGTTCCCATCGCGGCCCTGGTGGTCAAATCCCGGCTGCTCGATGTGGAGAAGTCTCTCGAGACCACGCCGGAAGAGAACCTCCTGATGGCTCTCGAAACGATCCGCTTTCTACAGGACACCGGCCTGGAAGTTTTCGTGGACTTTGAGCACGGCATGGACGCCGCTTGCGGGCGCAGGGAAAACGGGATCGCGTGCGACGCCGAAGAGAAACAGCGCAGCCTGGAGTATTTTCACCAGATGGTGGCGCAGTGCGTCGGCCAGCAGGTGGGCCGCATCGTCATTTGCGACACCACCGGCGGGGCCAGCCCGGAAGAAGTGGCCCAGGTGATCGGCGGGCTGACGCGCGACTATCCCGGCGCGAAGTTCGGATTTCATGGCCACACCGACCGCGGCTTGGGAGTTGCCAACAGCCGAGCGGCCATCCTGGCCGGAGCGGTGCAGATTCAGGGCACTCTGCTGGGAACCGGCGAGCGCTGCGGGAACGTGAACCTGACCACCGTCATCGGCAGCATGCAACTCAGCGGGGAAGCGGAGTTTGTGCCGCCGCAGTCGCTCAGCGGCCTCACCAGCCTGGCCCATTCGGCCTTTGCGGCATTCGGTCTGGAGCCGCCGCATGGAGCGCCCATTGTGGGGCCCGGCGCATTCGGCACCTGGGCCGGCATGCACGGCAGCAGCGAACGCAAAAATCCGGGGGCGTACCTCTGGTGCGATCCTTCCCTGGTGGGCGCCAGCCCCACCATTGGCGTCAATGGCCAGTCGGGCAAGGCCAACATCATCCTGCTCTCCGAGGCGCTCGGAGTTCCACTCAATTCCGCGCAAGCGCAGGCGTTCATGGACGCCAACGGGAACATGATCGAAGGCGGCGGCTTCACGGCCAGCGAGCTTTCGTTCAAGCTGGCCAGCATGAGGGTTCTTCAGACGCTGCCGCATCGCTTCAGCGTGCGCAGTTGGAGGGTTTTCGACGAATCCGACGAGGCCGGCAGCCGCTTTGTGCAGGCGTTCATGTCGCTGGGCATCGGGGAATCCACCATCGCCACCACTCGTGCGGAGGGCGCCGGCCCGGTGGATGCGCTGACCAAGGCCATGCGCCGCGAGTTGGAGAAGTGGTACCCGGCCCTGGCCAAGATGCGCCTGGGCACCTTCACCGTCACGGCTCTCGACGTGACGGCTCACGACTCGGCGGCCCACGTGCGCGTCACGGTCAGCTTCTTTGCCGACGGACACGAGCCATGGGTGACTGCGGGCGTCAATAGCGATTTGAACCAGGCGGCGCTGATGGCCATCGTGGATGGATTCGATTACTGGCTCATGAAGAACGCGGAGTCACAGGGCTAATAGCGCTTTGTAATCGCGGGCGGCGCGGGTCCGACCTTGCCCCCCAGGAGCCACTTGAGCGGCTGCTCGATGTCTTCCTGGTGCGCCTGACCGAGCACGCGGGCAACAATCTCTCCCTGCTCGTCCAGGATCAATGTGGCGGGCAGCTCATTGCCCAGGCCGGCGCGCTCCAGCATGTCCAAGTCCGCTCCTGTCCACACTTCCATGGAAAGCAGATTGTTGCTGCTCAGGAACCGGTCGACCTTGGCGCGGTTCTTCTCCTCGTCGGCGGAAGCCGCGATGAAGCGAACTTTCTTTCCCGCATACGCGCTGCTTAGATTGGAAAGCAGGGGCAGCTCTTCCCGGCACGGTCCGCACCAGGTGGCCCAGAAGTTGAGCACCACGATGGAGCCGCGCAGATCCGCCACCTTGCGCGTGTTGCCGGTCAGGTCCTTCATCTCCAGATTGGGTGCGCGTTTGGCCTGCGCCGTGGGAAGCAGGCAGCAAAACAAAAGTGCACAGAAAATGCGAAGAGTGAGTTTCATGTCTTCCTTCTAAAGGGGGAAAGCGATGAGGGAACGGAAGACCCTGCTGGTTGGAGGGGACCGGCAGGGCTTCCGCGTTGTACAGCCTGCGCTCTAGAAGCGGTGCGTCAGGCTTGCCAGCCACACATACTGCGCGAAGGCGGCATCTCCGTGCGAGTGATAGACCGAGTCAGGATAGCTGGAGGTGCGATCCCGGTGAATGGCCTTGTACACGCCTGCGGTGAGGATGTTGTGGCCGCGCACGTACTCGGCTCCCGGCCCTGCGGTTACGGCAAAGCCCGGCCTGCGGAAGCCGGCGTTACTGTTGGGAAACAGGTTGTAGGCCGGCACGCCTTCGTCGCGCGGACCGAAGGTCGCATTCAACCCCTTCACGTAACTCACCGGAAACGAAACTCCCGCTTCCAGCAAGTACTGGTCGGAGATGGCTACAAAGTTGTTCAGCGGAGTCGTGGTGCTGGTGGCCCTTTGCACACTGTTGGTGCCGCCCTGCGTGGCAATGTAATCGCCGTCGGTATAGAAGACCAAGTTCTTGGTCAGCTTCTGGTATCCCATCCACTGCATCACCAGGCCCCATCCGCCGGCTCCAGGCTGAACCGAGTAATCCACGGGCGCGGTCACGTTGGTTGCTGCGCCCACGCCGGTGGTGTTGGTGTTGGTGGTGTTCTGCACGTCGTCGTTGCCGGTGGGTATCATCACGCCCAGGCCCGCCGAGAAGTTGTTGTTGGTTGCATGTTCGGGTTTGCGAATCCAGGAATTGATGCCAAGGATGGTATCTCCAACTCCGGTTGAAGAATACTTGATGGGTGAGCTCTGGCCTTTGCGCGTGGCAAACAGCCACGGCGCATCGACCTCAAAGCTGATCCGCGGTGTCCATTGGTAGGTCAGATTGGTGGTGACCAGATTGATCCTGTTTTGCACCTGGCTCTTGGCCTGGGCGCGAGACTCCTGGTACACATCGCCGACATAATGCTGGTAAGAATACTGATGACGCTCGCCGATCGTGATCTGATAATGCCCCGGCTCCAGTGTTCCTCCCTGACCGGTTGGCAATCCGCCCTGCTCGGGCGACCGGGCCAGGATGCAGCCCTGCGCCCACGCACTTCCACCTGCAAGCGGCACAAGAATCATGATGGCAAAAAGCGCTGCCATCTTTACAGCCGAACTACGCGCTCTGACTGCGTTGCGGCGATCGCTTTGGTCCTTCAGCGAATGAATTTGCATGCGTTGTAGCCTCATTTCAATTGCGTCAATTGGCTTCCCAAGCACAGACCACGCACACGAATGCTCGAGGCAGTATGGGGCGCCAAGAGGCGTTCCTTTTACTGTCCTTGCACCATCGGGCGACGTTTGCTGTGCTTCGCAGTCAACTCTAGTGAGCAATCGCGCGCGACGCATCCAGCTATTTATGGAGGCTTTTGTCCTGCGATGTGAGGTGGTTTTTGTCCTGCAATGTGAGGAGGCTTGACTGGTCCATTCGATGCAGAGCGGGGCAACTCCACATCGAATCAGCGGGGCCTGGGGGCCCCTGGACTCATTTGGGCAGCAGGCTGCGGGCGATGGCGTCCAACATGCCGTTGAGGAAGTTGATGGACTCCGGGGCGGAGTAGCGGCGGCCGATCTCCAGCGCCTCGTTGATGACGATGGGGAAGGGCGTGCCTTTGAAGCCGATCATCTCGCCCACCGCCATGCGCAGCAGGTTGCGATCGACGGCCGGCATGCGCTCCAGCCGCCAATGCTTGGAATTGGCCACGATCAGTTCGTCGATCTTTTCCTGGTGCGAGATGGCGACACGGAAAAGATCCTCGGCAAAGCCGCGCACTTCCGGCTCGACCTCGTCGGCTGCTTTCCAGAAGTTGGCGCGGACTTGCTCGGCAGTCTGTTTTCCGATATCTGCCTGGAAGAGCATTTGCATGGCCAATTCGCGCGATTTACGGCGGGGTCCGGCATTCAAGCTGGGCCTCCTTGCTTGAGTTTGCGGGTGAGGCTGACCATCTCAATGGCCGCCACGGCGGCTTCAAAGCCCTTGTTGCCGGCCTTGATGCCGGCGCGGTTCAGAGCCTGCTCCAGCGATTCGCAGGTGAGCACGCCAAAGCTGTGGGGAATGCCGGTCTCCTGCTGCGACTGGCCGATGCCGCGGGAGACTTCGTTATAGATGGCCTCGTAGTGAGCGGTTTCGCCGCGCAGAAGGCAGCCCAGGGTCACGATGGCGTCCACCTTGCCGAGATTGGCAATGGTGCGGGCGGCGGAGGGAATCTCCCATGCGCCGGGAACGCGCACCACATCAATGTCGGCGCGTTTGGTGCCGGAGCGCAGCAGCGCATCCAGAGCCGCGTCCAGAAGCCGCTCGGTAATCACCGCATTCCAGCGCGCAACCACGATGGCAAACTTCATGCCCGCGGCGGAGAGATCGCCTTCGACGGCGACCGGCTTGGCTTTGACGGGATCGGTCCAGGCCCAGAAGCTGAAAGCGAATCCTGGCTCGGGCTCGACGGTGAAGAGCGACGACTTCCAATTGGTTTCGGTAATGGCGCCAAGGCGCGTAACGGCCTGATCGCCGGACTGGCCTGGGGCAGCGTTGGCGCGCAGCCACGTTGCCGCGGCCTGGTGAACAGCATCAAGCGCGGTGACCTCGACCAGCACATCGGCGGTCGAAGGGAATTGTCCATCGACAAATTCCAGATTGCCAAGCGGAGCCAGAAACGCGGCGCCGCGGCTGTCTTGTTCGTTCCAGCCCCTGCCGGATTCAAAACCCAGCGCAGAAAAGAAGCTGGCCAGCCGGTCGTAGACCGCCGCGCTCCCTGCCGGACGAAGGTAGGAAATTCCCTTAATCATTCTTTGATTCTATCGTGCGGGAGTGGGGAATCTGCGGCCCTGCAGAGCGCCCGGGAGTTTGCGGCTTGCGCTCACCGCGGGCGACAGGAAGAAACTGCACCAATGCGCGTGCAATCGCTTTGCTATTTGTGAACGCACGCGAATGCGTGCCCGGAAAAGCAGAAAGGCCGGCGCTGGGCCGGCCTTTCTGTGGGGATCCCATTACGCTTCGCTCTAGGTTGTGCTGCGAGGCTTGACGGCGATTACGGTAGCTGGAACAAAGCTGCCGTCGGGCACCGTAGTGTTCAGGCAGTTGGGGTCAGAGGCTGAACTCGGCGTGCAGGCCGGCAGGTTGGGACTGATTGGAGTCTGCGTCTCGGTCAGCGCGGGCAGGTTGATGTAGTGAATCTGGTTGTCGCCCGCCGTGGAGACGAAGAACAACTTGTCGTCCGGCGTGAAGGCCCCGGCCACAGGAGCTGTGATCGACGAACTGTTCTTGAGCGTGACATAGTTCACTGTGCCGGCCGCGCCGCCCGTGCCGGGCACGTAGTAGGGCAGCGGCGCACCGGGCGTCGACCCGTTATAGGTGATGAAAGCCAGGTTGGAGGCTGGCGAAGGAATCACCTGGTTGATCACTGTCGCGCTGATCTGGGTGAGCTGCGCCTGGTTGAGCGTGTGGGTGATGGTGAGCGGTGTGAGCGTCGTGAGCGCGCCGTTCGTATTCGGTGTCACCGTTGGCAACGGGCAGGCGCCGTTGGGGATGGTCACGCCGATGTCGGAGAGCGTGGTGCCGTTGTTGCCGATCGCCGCACCCAGAATGTGCTGTCCATCGGTGGTGGCCGCCAGAACACTGGTCGGTACATCCACCAGATCGCCTTGCGGATAGAAGGTCATGCCGGCGTAGTTGCCGATGGTTCCAGTGGGGCACCAGGTGTGGGCGACGGTAGGATTGCCGCTCAGGTAGGCGCCGACGCCGGGGATGGTGATAGCCAGGCTTTGCGATCCGCCCGAGCTGCTCAGATCGTACGTTGTCCAGCCGGTGTTGCCGTTGTAGACGTAAAGCGTATCGGTGTGGTTGCCGCCCAGGGCCTTGCTGTCGGTGACGTAGAGGGTCTTGGAGTCCGGCGTCCAGGCTGCCGCGGCGCCCAGGCCGGGAAACGTCGAGCCTATGGAGCCGCCGACGTTGTAGATGTAGAACGTCGGACTCACGTTGGTCTGGGAGTTGATCAGCAGGGTCGTATTGTTGGGAGCCACGGCCAGGACGACGCCCGGAACCGCGGGGTCCTGCTTGGTCAGCGTATTGGAGAAGGTGCTATAGATCATCAACTCGCGCGAGGAGCCGAAGTACAGGCTCGAGCCGGTCCGGTCCATGATCATCGAGTTGGGAACGTAAGGCAGGCGCACGGTGGAACCCACGGTGCCCGAGAGCAGCTCGACTGGGACAAAGTACTGCGACTGGCCGGGCGCCGAGAACCATACATAGTCGCTGGCGGTTCCGGGCGTCGTGATGTTGACGGGGTTGGAAGAAACCGACAGGCCCGTGCCGTTGACTCCCACCACATTGATCGGGGCGGGATTGCAGGTGGCCGGCTGGCAGATGGCGTAGACCGAAGCCTGGCCGGGGAAACTGGTGGAAACGGCTCCGCCGCTGCTGGCCAGGATGTCGATCGGGTCGGTCGATTGATAGTCGAGCGTCAGGCCGGTGATGGTCGCGCCCCTGGTATCGGTCACGGTGGTGACCAGATTCTGCGTCACGCCTTGAGTGATGGTGCCGCTGGTGGCGCCGTTGGCCATGGTCACGCTGATCGACTGCGGCGGGCAGGTGGAGAAGTAGCCGGCCGACGAACCCGATCCAGACAGAAAGGCCGTGATGGCCGTGGTGCCCGGCTGCAACGCGGTGATCTGGTTGGTCGCGCTGTTGATGGAGGCGACCGAAGTATTGCTGGTGTTGTAACCCAGCGTGCCGATGGAGTTGGAGCAACTGGGCACTGAGGTCACGCCAGGAGCCAGGGGGCACGCGTAGTTCTGCGGGGTCACTGTCGAAGGCGCGCAGAAGAGCGCGTTGGTGGGCGTTCCGCCGACCGTGGCGCTATAGCAGGCCTGGGCGTCCAACTGCGCCTGCTGGGTCTGCGAGAGACACTGCGTCGGCCCGACCAGGGAGATCGACGTCACCTGCGCATGCACAAAGACCTGTACCGGGTTGGATGTGATTCCACCGGTTGCCGCCGTCAGATAAGCCGAGGCGTAGGGCAGGCCCTCTTTGGAGACCGGGAGCGGGTTTGGCGCCGTGCAGATGGTGAAATTGGGGATGCCGCCGGCCGAATTCCGGTTCCACGTTCCAGCGCAGATGTTGCCCGAGGGCGAAACATCGACCAACTGGTTGTTGGAGGTGCCGTAGGTAAAGGCCGTAACGGCGGCCGCGACTCCTTTGCAGGTGTAAGCCGTGGGCGCGTTGGACTGCCGCGTCTGCCCGAAAGCCAGGGAGAGCCCCGTGGTGGCGGGCTGCAGCGTGATCGAAGCCGTATCGGTGATCTTCAACCCGTAACCCAAACCGTTGCAATAGTTCGCCGCCGGGTTGCGATAGCACCCGGAGATCGAAATTCCGGCTGGCAGGGCCAAGCATAACAAGCAAACAAGCGTCAAAAACCGCCGCATGAATCCTCCCCGCCCCGCTTTGTCGAACCGCGGAACGGTCTCTCCGAATCCGTCAGAAAAATTGGGTTGTTGCGAGTCCCCAGCTGCCGCAGTCCGGGTTTTCGGATCAGCAGGCTCCTTCTTGGGGAAAGAACCGCTTCGGCCGCTGCCGGATACGCCACAGAAACTGGAAAAACGCTCTACTGGAGCGGCGTGTCAACGGCACGCGCTCGCGATACTCCAAGCAAAAGTGTATCAGGGCGGAGCGACCCCCGGCAGAGGCCTGCCTGGAGCCATTCTCCTCCGCCTCTTTCATAGACTCCACCACCCCCACAATGGGGAGCAGAGCTAATCGGTTGCCGGCATGTAACGGCCAAACCATTCCACGGCCCGCTCCAGCACATCGCGCCGGTGGGCGGGGTCAGAAAACCCATGGCCCTCGTTGGGGTACACCACCAGTTGGGTGGGAACATGCTGGGCGCGCAGCGCATGCCAGAACTCGAACGACTGGGGCGCGGGGCATTCGCCGTCCCGGTCGCCCACCACCACCAGCGTGGGCGCGTGCGCCTGTTTGATAAAGCTGATGGCTGAGCTCTTCTGGTAGACCGCCGGGTCGTCGTAGACTGAAGCGCCAAAGTAGGGCGTCATCCACTGGTCGATCGAGTTCTGGCCGTAGTAGCTCTGCCAGTCGGAAATCCCCGCGCCGGCCACCGCCGCCTTGAAGCGCTGCGTCTGGGTCACGGCGAACATCGACATGAATCCGCCGTAGCTCCAGCCGGTCAACCCCACGCGGTTCGGATCCACCGGGTACTGCGCCTCCACCGTATCTACCCCGGCCAGAATGTCCTGCAAGTCGCCGTAGCCGAAATCCTGGCGGTTGGCCTGGGTAAAGGCCTCACCCTGCCCGAAGCTGCCCCGCGGGTTGGGCTGCAGCACAAAATAGCCCAGTGCGGAAA
>Ga0255355_1000054_pt1 | contig 70839 bp, 62 predicted proteins | sample HBST75metaG_FD_189943 | JGI IMG/M metagenome (GOLD analysis project Ga0255355, IMG submission 189943) | Peat soil microbial communities from Stordalen Mire, Sweden - H.B.S.T75 | ecosystem: Environmental > Terrestrial > Soil > Wetlands > Peat | place: Sweden: Norrbotten County, Stordalen Mire...
TAGATTTAATGGGCTATTCCAAGCATGCTGCTTTTCTCATAGTAGGACTAACGACAAATATACTACATGGAATCAACACTTTATACATGTCGCTAAAAAAAGTTCGCAAATAAAGATTTATCTACTGGTCATTTGGGCCATTTGAAATTCCAAATACGTATGAAACATTGTAAAACAGATATCTATAGCTCATTTGATTTTCGCAAATCATTTGATGAATTTCATAAAACGCCATTCTCGAAAAAGGGACTTATCGGTCTATATTTTTATGTTGTATTTCAAACATATAGCAAATTACATTCCCTGTTTTTTCGCAAATGCTACACAACATAATCCATTTCATTCCTTTTTGCGAAAAATCAGTATCTTTTGCCAGGAACAAACGACCTCAGAGAACAGCGCAATCTATTAATGAACAGATCACAACGCATTTCCATCTTCTTTCGCAAATGGATTCAGATCATCACCATTTCAGGAAGAAGCTTGGGTCTATTACCAATATTTTCTCGCTTCATCACGCAATTTTTACACAAGTAATAATACAAAACGCTATCTTCTCCCTCATCAACAATCTTACTCAATTGAAGTTTCATTTTTTGAATCTTCGCTTCGGTAAGCAAACATTCGAATACACTCTCGTTGCATCGCAGTCCGTATTGTTCCAATATGTTGGCTGTTTTTTGTCTGCGCCGATCGTCTGCTATGTCATAAGCCACTACCATAAATTGTTTCATACGAATTTGTTTTAGTTTTTACACTATGGACATATGGAATTCATTTCATTGCTATTTTTGTTTGATAATGTATGATTTTATGTGATTTACCATTTAGGCATATACGGCTTATACGATTTTGTCGTTCCATCCAGATAATTTGCTAAAGCAACGGCCTGCGTCTGAATAATCTCATAAAATCGTATTTCTCTATGATGAAATTTCTCAATGGTATCGAGCCTGGCAATGATCTTTTGAGCAACTAATTTTCTCGTTTTGTCGTCCATCAATCCATTTTCAATTTTCAGGTTTTTGTTTTTTATCACCAAAGCAATGATTACCCTATCCACTGCTTGTTGCCTGAATTCTTCAATAAGATCAAACACTAAGGAAGGTCTATTCCCTTCAGGTTTATGTAAATAACTTAAACAGGGATTTAACCTTGCCCGAATGATTGATTCAGTAACACGGGCATATAACATTCCATAGCCATAATTCAACATGCTATTCACTAAATCGGTTGCCCCTTGTCGTTCTCGTCCCTGAAAAGGGACTTTTGACCGAATTAATATTTCAACCATATCCCAATAATTTGCAGAAGCCTGTCCTTCGATTGCAAACATTTTCAACCTGAACTCATCAAGGTTTTCATGCTGCATGTTCATAGAAGAATCTGCCAATTTCTCCATTGTGGCAATAAATGCAGGGAACGCTTTTTTAAATGGTTCGAGACGCTTGAGATAATATTTTCCGTAATACTTGATCAAATTTGTCTGATTGTTGATTTTTCCAAACACGAACAGTCGAATCATCATAAAGCCTTTATCAGTACGATAGGCGTCCAATTGTGCAACTCCGATCTCAGAGCTAAAAAACGAAGGTGGTATAATCAAGGCATACGGCATCCCGTCTTTGCCAAAAAAATCAATGGATATTTTATTCTCAGCGCAACTCTTCACTAAGTTCGACGAAAAGCTAATGCCATCGGACAAGATAGAAATGTTTTTCAGATTAATCAATGGTATTTCTTTCACAACAAGACCATGATTGTGCACTGCAACCATTTTATCCTTTTTGCCAAGAAATAATCCTGTCTCTGTAATCGCCAAATCAAATCCGGCTGCTTCTAATTTTTGATATTCATGCTTTCGAAATAATACGGCTTCTCTGCTTTTCAGCGTTTTTGACCTGCCTTTTTGATGCTTATTTTTCTTTTCTAAAGTAGTTGAGGATAATCCGGATTGCTTGCGAATGTATTCTGTCTTATGAATAATATGCTCTTGTGCGAGTAATTGTAAGGTCTGTAATTGAGGGAGAAAAGAGCTCTGTTTGTTTTTTCCGTTCTGTAAGGCATCACACCGTAATCGAAGAATGGCCATTAATTCGTCATCCAAATGTTCTAATTTATCCTGTGGAACTAATTGTCCGTAAAAATTTGCAATTCCCTGAACCGTTTCTTTCAACTTGCCCGTAATGACACCTTGTCCTGAACCGGCAGCTTCGGCCATTTTTGCAATCAAGCGCTTGTACTTCTTTTCCGACAAATCAATTTGTCCGTTATTGAAGAATATTCCCAAGAATTCAAAGCCTTTGCTGACCGGAATGACAACAGCTTCTTCGTTGAGCGTAAGCTTGAGATCATGCGTTATTACTGTCATTGCTTCAGTCATCGCTTTTTTCGCTTCTTCTTCTGTATGACCCAAAATGACAAAATCGTCAGCATATCGAACAAATCCATATCCCTTATCTACCATTAATCTATCAAGTGGATATAAATAAAAATTGGCAAGCAAGGGCGATACGATGCCTCCTTGCGGAATACCTTTCCTGCTCTCTTTCCATTGATAATGCTTGTTGACCCGTCCCATCATTACAAACATTCGGATAATCTCCGTCGTCCCGGGACTTTTCAGATAGGATGACAGTTTACCAAACAGTGCATCGTGAGGAATGGTATCGAAGAAGTTATCTATATCGCAGGAAGCAAGCCAGGCATAACGTTCGTTGGTGATCAGATGTCGTACCTGATGAATTGCTTTAACCGGTCCTTTATTGCTCCGATAGGCATAACTTACTTTCAGAAAGCCTCGTTCAATGATAGGCGTCACCACAATGGAAACGGCAGTCTGAACAATCTTATCATTTACAGTTAACAACCCCAAACGTCGCTTTTCAGTGCCGTTTTTGGGTATAAAAACCTCACGATAAGGTTGCTGAATATATGTGCCCGATTGAAGCTGTTTTACCAATTCATCTAAATTCTTATCAATGGTTACAGCATATTCCTGTACCGTTTGAAGATCAATTCCTCCTGTGGTATTTTTTTCTTTTACCCTAAGCCATGCCGAATAGAGGGTTTCCCTATTGCAAACTGAATTAAAAAGAGAATCGTCCATAATTGATAGATTGCATAAACCAACTCATTTACCATTTATTCATTTACAATGTACCATTTGCCGGAGAATGCAGATTCCTAAGCAAATTAGCAAATCAAACCTTCATCCCATTTCCAAATCTTCAAATTGCAGATTCCTTCTGCCTTAACCGCTTCAGTCTCCGTAGTTTATTCAGTCGACTTAAGTCTCAATCTATTTGAAATTCTGGAAGATGATATTGAGATTTGGGAAGTTGAAGTGTTTCAGTCGCCCGAAGGCTCAAGTTGTTTCATCATGTCAAAGAACATTCCGCATCGGAGCGAACTTTATCGGTTCATCAGCCGGGCATGATGCTATATTTTCCCAAGCCGAAAGTGGCGGTCGATCCCACATGCAACCAACTTCCCAACGTAAGCAACATTATCCAATCGTTTATTCCTTCGCCTTCATACGTAATATCACCAACGATCCCATCGAAATTCATGGTCGTATCCTGTGTCCCTGAATATCGTCGCCAATCAACTTCCAGAATGTTCGCTTCTGCAATTTGAATACCTGTGGGTTTGACGGATAGCCCCCATTCGGATTCGGACCAGGGAGCGCTACAATGAAAATGCGCCAGCAAACCCATACGCAAAACCAGCCGTTCGATCAAGAACTCAAAAGAGGGCGGCGAAAGCAGTAATTTGCCATGCTCCATCATCCGGAGTGGATTTTCTAAAAGCAGGGTAATCCTTCTTTCAACTCCCGGAGATGGAACGGCAGCAAGCGAGATCGTGTCAGCTTTTCCGAAATAAGGCAACGCATCATATTCCAACCCGGAATTGAGCATCATAACCTGCACAGGCTTAAACCGGCCGCGCCCTTTTCCGATACCGGTGCTCCCCATCCGTTCGAACACATGAAGCAACAGCGGCAAATGTTCGCCGGCTGTCCCTATTAATGTCAGCTCGAACCCGAAGGTGTCGCCGGGTTTAAATTCGGTTTGGTCGTTAAGCAATGGATTTATAATATATGGATGGGGGCTTTTGGTATATTTTCGTCGATGGGGATGCTGCGGCTCCACATACGAATTGAATAATTGTGAAAACGAACAGGAATACCGTTGGGGGCATTGGTCACACTCTCCTCCTTTATATTCGCAGACTCCCGAGCGCAAGGCTTCACCCAGACAACCCCTAAAGGTGGAACCTTTGTAGACAGGCAAAACAATGAGTTCTACCGCTTCAAAAACCACCCGTATGCGGGTGAAATAGATGGATGAAAGAAAAGATAAATCAGACATAAATACATTTACCATTTAGATATTGACTATTGACCATTTTGAATCTGCATATTTTCAGATTCCTGCTGTCTGCTGCCTATTCCCTCTTGCTCTGTGGCGGTACGATATGCGATGCTCCGAAGTGCGCAACCAATATCGGCCATTTGACAATGATTTTAAAACAGACAATTGCACATCTACATTGCTATTCATAGCTTGAAAAAATTAAATCTAACGTATCCATACACCCGGGATAGCAAAGAGTTTTTTTTGAGAAAGGGTTATGTTAACTCTCGTATAAAACCAACCTGAAGAATTTCATTCTTCTTGTTTACTGTGTTAATTTTCACTTGAACAACTGTTCCATTTTCGGGACAATTTGTTACAGCCATTTCGGGAAATAACTCTTTCCCTTTAACAATCGCTTTTACCAACTTTTTCGATTGATTAACTACAATAGCTTCGAGCTTCTCATTTTGGTTTATTCTTCCAGTAAAGGGAGAAGGTTCTTTCTTTTGCATCGTCTCAGTATTTGTTTCTTCATCGAGTGGCCAATCCTCAAAACCCTCTTCAAACTGTCCGTACCCCACGTTGGTTTTGGCGCCGATACCGAAATCAAGTAATAACCGACGGAAGAGGTCTTCTTTTTGCCCCTTCGTCAACAATCCATCTTTTAAATCAAACTGAAACTGAATGGTCACTTCGGGAAGGATTTTCAGGAACATCAATGGAATTGGATTAGTAAAAGGCGATAATTCGGGTTTCTTCCGGTTGATGTGCGGAGTAATATAATCATCGCCAATAAATGGCTTAGGATTTCGATAGGTTGAACGATTGATGGCCGGATGATTAGTCAATACAATATACCCGTCAAAAAAAATGTCGCGTTCGTAAATAGAGATAGGTTGATATACAATTTTAGAATCTTTTTCTTTAGGTATGCCATCATTATTACGTTCCGGCCTTTCACCATCAAAAATTTCCCTTTCAAGAATATCAATGAATTCCTTTCTTTTCGTGTGCTCCTTTTGATCAAAGTCTTCTCCTAACTCATTTTTTACAATAGTCTCTTCCTCCAAACCAGGCAATTCGCGAATAACAGAAGTCAGATAGTTATACTTTTCTTCTTTATCGGCTACATCTTTATGTTCTTTCTGAGGAAACATGCTGCGCAAACATCCTTTAACAGTACTTCCCGGAATGCAGGGATATCCGGTAGCATGATCGAAGAAGAAACCCAGTTTGAATTCTCCCAGTTCACCTGTTTCATGGGTGTAGCCGGTACCCAAAGTAAGGCCGGGGTAAGTGGTTCTGAAACGTAGTTTTTCATTGGGTGAAATAATTCTTAAGTATTCATTCACAGTTGCATCGAATGGTTTGCTTAGTATCTCATTATTTTTTTTAGAGAGATGTTGTTTAAAATACTCATCGCGCCGTTCGCCTTTTTTTTTCAGAGCATTCCGAAACAGTTGCATCGGATCATTATTTATCCGCAGATAGTCTTTAAAATAAAGCCATCCAATATTAGGTGTACTCATAGTTCTTCGAGTTTAAAGGTTCGGATAGCTAATTTTAAGGCAATCGACGCATTGAGAATTTCTTGCTTTGCTTTCTCTTGATCCCTCGCCTCCAACGCATAATTAAAAAGATCATTGTTATTCCTTTCGCTGGGATGATAATACTCCTTTATTACATACATAATAGCGTTCAACAATTTGCCCGTATTGGCTTTTTTCTTGTCGCTGTCTTCATTCCCCTTGTACATGGCAAGAGTTGGGAGCAATCCACTTTGAATAATACCAGCACCAAGTGATGAAATGTATCCTTTATAAGCTTTGTTGACCACTCCTTTTTTATTTTCTTCTTCCATCTTAGATTTCTTTACCGCCTTTATTGCAAACGGAATCATTTTTTCGACTGTTTTCATGGCTCAAAGTTTTATGAATTTACAATAGCCGTACCCAATGGTGGCGTTGGCTCCAATCTGGAAGGTATTATCCTTATTTACCAACTCCGACAAAAATTTATTGATCGGTTTTTCTGGATCAATCTCTTTTTCATCAGGAACCAGCATAAACTGGAAGAAACGGGAGAAGCGGGGAACCACCTCTTCGTACCATAGGTTCTTGCTCACGCCGTTTTCCAATTGGTTGCGGGCAATTACAGGCAACTGGTTGCATAGCTCTGTAAAGTTTCTTGAGTTAAACACAGCTAAATTACCGCCTGTAATATTCTCAAGTTCTGTTATTTTTACTTTATCATTTACTTTGGCTTTCCAATCTTCGAGGGTTACATTCAAACCAAATTTGCTTGTAAAAATTATAGGTTCACCTTCATGAAGTATTTCTTCTCCGTTTACCTTAAATAACTCGATTATTGAATCAATTTGGGCGACAAGATCTGGGGTTAATGCAAACCCCGTGCTTTCAGCTTCCTGCTTTAGTTCTTTCAGCACATCGACCGAGGTAGCCATAAAATAAGGAATTACATTGCTGCGAACAGGGAGTGAAAGCAGGTAAGCTGCAAGGAAACGGCATTTCCCCGTTTCCATATTATTATCATTTTGATGTGATCCAAAAACTTCACATACAAATTCGTTGGTTATTACTTTGTCATCTTTTTTTACAGGAGGGTTTATAAATTCAAAATACTCCCTCAAGGCTCCTTTTAATGAAGAACTATGAATGATGGGACGATTCGTGGCCGGTTCGCGTTGAACCAGTTTGTCGATAATGCCATAATTAGCATCTCCACTACCTGCATGCAGATTGGTGTTGAAATTCAGGACGAATCCTTTTGAAACTAAATTTGCCATAGTTGTATCTGTTTTTTATTGTTTTTGAATGGTTTTGAAATAATTGTAACCGATTGCCCGGTGCTGCGGTTGATTGAGTGAGGTTTGTACTGTATTCAAAAGATCATCATCAACCCAAAGCACAGAACCTCGTTTCAATAATTGGTATTTTTGACTACGCACCGGAGAATTATATTGGGATTTATCGTTTTCATACTTTTTATCCATCCGATTGTAGTTTGAGGTATTAGACACTTTACTTCTCGAATTTCTGAATTCAATCATAGTATTGCTCATGAATGCCACCTTGCAGGCCAACTCGTCGCTCACAATACAATCACTGAGGCAAACAATTTTATGGAAAGAATTATGTGACCGTTCATACAAACCGGCATAAAAAGCCGAGTTTTCATCGAATGGGGAACCTTTCCCTTTGAATTCTTCAACCACCATATGGAAGGCCGACTTTTCGCCCCCTAGCATAATGCGACCCGATTCGAAATGTTTGGCTATATCGCGGTCAATTTCTGCAAAGAAGATAAAGCAAACATCATTGGGAAAAGAGAACGAAAATTGTTTGTAAAAACCCTGGTCTTTTTGCCCCTTCTGTTTCCGAAGCGATTTCTGAATCCCAGGCTTACCGGTTTCGATAAACATACCGTTAGCAGGCCAGTTTTTTCTCTCTTTCTCTTCCTTCCTTTCTTTAGAGCAGAAATAATCATACTGCTGGTTGTTTTTCGTTGAAACAAGCAACTCTTTGATGTCATATTTTCCCAAATAGGACTCTCCAACCGATATGATTGATGTCTTTTCTATTTCTGGATAGATCAGCGTTTGCCCGGTTAGGGTTTTTACTTCAATTTGGGAAAGTTTCTTCGGTGCATTCTTTTTGTCAATATAAAATTCATAAGCTTCAGGAAACAACAACTCTCCAGCATTCGAGATGAATAGCGGCGAAATTTTCTCTATCGCGCCAAACTTTAATTCACTTTTTTCAATGTTATAACTTTCATACCCAATTAATGAAGACACAGTACCACTGTTCTTTTTTGTAATCGGCATACAATCGTTTTGAATCAACAATTGGTGGCGGAGCATTCCCAGCACCCCACTTTGCTGTGGGAAGTAGTTGGAACGTACAAAGTAGTTGGCATCCTCGTCTTCGCCAAAATGTTGTTCTCCTCCGAAGAAGAACACATCCATTGGCCTTAAATCAATTTTATAGGTTTTTATGTTACTCATCGGATTTACTGTTTAAGAAGTGGATAAATCGCAGTGTGGAATAGGTTTTGTCGATGGCGGTTTTCACCCGTTCTTCGTGGGCTTTTTTCTGATCAACATTGCTTGGCAAAACAGTATCATTAAAAGCTTGTGTTAGCATGTCACGTACAGAATGTACAAAATCCTTTTTGCTGGAATGAATTTCTTCATCGAAGAAGTTATCGAAAAAATTCTCAACTTTTTTGGGATAATCATTATCATTGAATATTTCCCTGAGCAAAGTTTCATTGCCAGAGATACGGTATTGCAGTGAACTGATGAAATCGGCATCCGGTTCAAAAGTTTTTTCGATCATTTTTTTGAAATGTTCTTTATAATCGGTTTTGTCTTTCCCAAACGTAACACCAAAGGATTGGCCGGAATGTTTGGTCACTTGAAATGCTACTGCGTTTTTGCCTTCGTAGCTTTTTGCCTTGTCAAATAACAATTGACGGCTGGTCACAATAGCTTCCGATAATGGAAATTTGTAATAGGAAACGGAAACACCCCAGGAAAGGGTTGGCCTGTCTACTTTTGCAATTTTTATCAATTTATCGCTAACAGTAGTTTTAAAATGAGCATCAAGTTTATTAATCAAATCGAAGATCGTTTGATCTCCATTTGCGTTTACGGTAGCAACCGGAGCAAAAAACAATAAATCGTCGCCCCCGGCATACACATTTGTGCCACCATACTCTGTAATAGCATTTGCTGCATCGGAAGCGAAATTAAACAACAAAGAAGAAAGGTCTTTTACATCTTCTGGCGTGTGACCAATGCTTGAAATGGTTTTACCAAAATTATCGCCATCGGCATGGACAATTGCAACGTATTTGTGGTAGTTACTGAAAGTATCTTTGAATAGAGAATCACCTGCCAAATCGTCGATAAAAGTATCCTGTACTTTGGTAACTTCTTTTTTCTTCAGTTTTACTTTATCTTTCTTTTCTCTAAGCTGTACATCTGTAATATCCCTTTTAACTAAGAAATCATATCGGTCTTTCGTTTTGCCATACCTTAACCCTCGTGAAGAAATTTCAGGAATAGATCGGAAGAAAAAATCAAAATCACCTCCTTTAGTAAAGGCATCTTTGTAAAAAAGTGAACCATTTAAATCATCAATTACAGAAGGCCAGTCAATCTTATAGGCTTCATGAAAGATTGGATTTTGCAATTCCAATGAATCGAGATAATTGGTAATAGTTTCAACAATGTTTTTCCCATCCTCCAAATCGAAGATTACTGCATTCAAACGGAAATAAGATTGCAAAATGAACAAATCCATTCCTGTTATTGTTGCCATCTTCCCCAAAACTTCATCTGCAACCTTTTTGAAGACGTTTAATGCCTGTTCTTTTTTATCGGGCTTGATTTGAGCGATCATCCGGTCGTGATATAAACCGGTTCCAACCTTTAAGTCATCATGTTTGTCCCGGTGTGGCATCAGAATATCATCATTGGAGATTGTGGTTTTTTTAAGCATCCCTTTAATGATTTCACGCATGATCCACGAAAACATGTAACTCCCACCCCAAAACTCGCGGGTTCGTTGTGCCTGCGATAAGGTTTTATATATGGGGCCGATGGTAAGTGCGAGGTAAGTATTCATGTTTATAGTATTGATACATTGATTAATTTTTCCCCTTTAAAATCAATAGCAGTAAAGAGAGTTCCTAAACTTTTGTTGTATTCTTTGATTAACAGATTAATATCAATTCCATTTGAGGGTGTATATAGTATTCCTACTCTACCATTTTCTTCAAAACTGAATTGTTGGTTACAAATTGGATCCCAAAATCTCTTTTCTGCTAAAACATAGATTTCTGTACCCTTATTTGTAATTATAGGCTTGAATGTTATAGGGGATTTATGCCTTGAAATATTATCACTTTTTACCTTTACTCCAAAATTAAACATTGGATATGTTGCTGGTTTTAGATTGCAAGGATTACGTTTTGTTTTGAATTCAAACGTTTGAGAAAGGCCAAGAAACGCTCTTGCAAATTTTGGATTATTCAAACTTCCAGAAACAGGGAAGAACATTTGTTTCAACCATGGCTTCTCCCATTGAACAGAATGATGGATATACATAAAGTCTCTAAAAAATGATGGATGATAATGGCAAAATAAACGGCCAGTTCTTATGTCATTGTAATTATAGTTCACTCCTGACTTTAGCCGTTGATAATAATAATTGACAACAAAAAGAATACTTCTCCAATCTTGTTGATCTATTTTTAAGTAAGGATTTCCTTTTAAATAATGACTAATTGGAAAATACTCATTCTTATCATCTTTATGAAAGGAAAAAGAACCATATCCTTTATCTTGCCTTGTTCCAAAGTTTATTCGTGTAATAAAGAAAGGGAAATTATCCTTAATGGTTAACCTTAGTTCTTGGTTCAAGCACAAAACAAAAATCTTAACCTTTTCACATGTAATAAGGCACATTGGCTTATCGGCATATTCTTCGCCCATATTTCCAAAAAACATAGGAACTTTATCCTCTGTTGAAATTATTTCAACATTTGTATCTTTAACAAAAATACTAATCTTATAATCCAACGCCACATGCTCATTCTCTCCTTTTCCAACCAACCAGTTTTTCCAAAGATGATCCGTTCCATCTTCTTGCTTAGATAAGGCTTTTTTCTGAAATTCTTCTCTGATTTTGTGATCTGGAATAGTTGAATCATTAAGTAGTTTCTTCATAATGAAGAAATCCAGCTTCGGTTTCACCTCCGTAGCTCGGAGGGTTGCCCCGGCCTGATCGTGCTGGAAGTGGATCAGGGGGGTGTGTTGTTTGAGAGTAAATTCTAGTTTGTACATAGCTATGATGTTTTGGAAGGTTGCTTTGGTATGAACTTTTGATACTGATCGATTAGGTTAGCTAATTTATCAGTATTCATTATTTCGTTTTTCTTTGTGAAAACGTCTTTATTAATTTGCTTTTTTACTTCTCCTTCTTCTTTTTCTTTTGTTTTATCGGTTATTTCCTCAGGTTTTTCTTTGGCCAATTCGAATAAGCGGAACATATCATTGATCTGGTTCCGTTCCCTGTCAAATGCTCTTCTTGTTTCAACCTCTTCGATGAGCCAATTGTGTTGTTTTTGTTCTTCTTCTTGCTTCTTCACATGCCGATTGTGATAAGCGAACTCGTTTATCCATTGTCTAATAATATAAAATGCAAGGGACATGGTTCCGAGAACAATCAAAACCGAATTAATTCCAAAAAACCAAATTAGCACAGAATATTGATTTTTAATTTGACTGTTCGGAATAAACGCAGGAATAAAAGTGACGGCAATCGCAAGAAAAATCATTATACCGACGGCAACTATTATTTCTCTCTTTTGAATAAGTCTTTCTGTTTCCATAAATTATTATTTTAAGTAGTTAATGATAAGTGCAAATGCAAAAGCGACAGCTATTACTCCAACAGTGAACAAAATCAACCATACCATCCATTTTTTCGCTCTTTTGGGGTCAATCATGAAATAGATAATTGGGCCTATCAATAAAAGCAATGCAGGTAAAAATTGCCACAGATATAGATGATAACCTTGAGGCTTAAATTCGGGCATTACGATCAGCCCAAGAAAATTAATAATGAAAGTGGGCAAAATAAATAACGCGCCAATGATCGTCAATAATTCAATGTTGCGGCTTTGTTTTTGATCCTCCATTAGTGACACATAGGAGTGTAGCTCCTTAATTTCCTGATCAAGTTCTTTTACATTGTTCCCGATTTTCATGTATTTCTGCATCATGTCATAAAGCTCAATGCCTTGTTCCTGTGCAGTTACTTCGCGGAAGTATATCTTGTTGACAAAACGCAGATATTGTTGATTTAAATTCCCTACTCGTTTGGTCAATGAAATTTTTTTATGCTCTTTCATCGTGGAAATTCCGGCTACTTCATCAGAAAACCTCAAAAGGCAAGCACGTTGTACAAGGCAGAGTTCAGCCATCTTGTAATACATGGTCTGCATGTGATTAACTATGAAAGAAACATTGTTATTTTTTAGAGTATCAAGCCTACTTGTCAAACAAACAAAGGAATACCGATTCACGCCATAAAATGTTCCATAGCCACTCCATCGGGTATAAGTATGTTTTTTGATCAAGTCCTTTTTCATTTCTTCATTCTTGCAGGTGATGTTCTTTTGGTCATTAAACATGAATTTGTACCACCAATCATTGTGCTCATAATTTAGCGCCTTAACATGATTGATTGTATCAATTTCTTCCTTTTGTAATTCATTGCTTTTATCATCATTGCCATACCAGCATACGACAAACATCCGGTCGTCAATCAGCGGATTGATATATACTTTTCGATCTTTACCCTTAAAATCTTCTTTATCCACGGTTAAAGGAATACCTTGAAATAAAAAACTGACATGTCTTGGAATTTGGAATGGATTGGCCTTGAAGTTTTCAGGGTTCCGGTATTGGCTAAAATCGTCTGATTGCAGATTGGAAATAACCGAGAATTCAACTGCAAGTTCATTGTGTTGAACAATATCCAGTCCGGATGAAAAATCGTTGAATTCAAATTGAGCCTGAGTGCCAACCAGATTGCTATCCATACCAAAAAATGGAGGATATAGCCTTCTTCCGGCTTGATTTATATTAAGAATGTCATCCGGATCGCTTTGTTCTTTCAGTCGGTTGTTTAAATGAAAAGAAAGCACGCCAACTCCCGTGGAATAAAGATGCAGAAGTATAGAATCAATGTGAAGTGAATATGACCTATATGGTTTCTTAAACCCATCTGGATATACTTTAAAATTGTAGGAATATGTATCCGGCGCAATATCATACGAAAGATTCCCGATAATCGCATGTCTAAGATCTTCCCCTTCATCAAATAGGACTTCACGCACCATACTATAATAGTAATTGTACTCATTATAATTAAGGACGGTATCTAACTTGTATTCCTTTCTTTTCCATTTTGTACCATCAAACAAAGCGATCAATTCTTTTAAGCATGTCCGTTCTTCAAGGGTTTTATCATGCATTTCTTTATTGGCAAACTGCCATTGAAAAGGGAACAAAAAAACGTGATAACTGTAAAGTTCCATTGTGGTTACTGTATTAGGTGGGTTAGTATTGAAATCAATTTATCTTTTACTTGCAGCAACTCTTCAGAAGAAAGGCTTTTGCCGGCAATGCCAAAAAATCCGCTTTCTCCACCTCCATAATAGGCTTTATGCGTTTCAACTAAAGAATAAAAGGATCTTGCAATTTCTTTCGCATGTTGTCCGTAATAAGTTAATTTTTCATCTGAATAAATCAGGAGCATTTTATTTGGGAACAAACGGTCGGTAAGAGTAGAAAAATGAGGGGTGAGTGATTTTACTATTGTTATTTCATGTTCAATCGTAAGCTTTTCCCGAACCGACAGTTCTCCCAGCTTTTCATCTTCCGCAGTCACGCCTTGAGCTTCCCGGTCACGATGACGTATATCAGCAATCTCTTCCGCTGTCGCACCTATCCTAAGCATAGCTGGAATGTAGCCTTTATCATTAGCTGCCACCAATTGTTGATGCTTATTTAATTGGACACTTAATATTGAAGCTACTTGTTCAATGCTTGAAGCTTTGTTTGAATTTTCATTATGATGATCGACCAGTAGATAATTCGACGGAAGATCGATATCTGTCACCAATTCAATGCCAATGAAGTAATCATTATTGTTCAACCTTTCACTGTACTGACTAAGTTGCGCATTATTCCATTGAAGATTTTTATCATAATAAGGAATACCTCTTAATAAAAGAATATCCCTTATCTCCATCATCTCCAGATCATGTCCTCCAAGTAAGAAAATAGAATTCTTAAAATTACCCATTGCTTCCATAATTTGGCAAATTACTATTCTTTTATTTGCTTTTTTAGCTATTGTTGAATGTGTCGCTTGACGTAAAAATCACACGTATGTTTCATATAAATCGACAAAAATTTTACTTTTCAAATTTTGATCTTCTCCTCGTAGTATATTGAATTAAAGAATTAAATCTCATCTAGAATTTGAGCTGATTGAGAAGATATAGAGTGAGATTTCCCCTTTCATGGGAAGTTTTCATGAGAAGATATGAAGGGTTTCATGGATATTTTAGTATGTCCAAAGATAGATATTTTTCATAAAATATCATTATACTTCAACAAAAATTCAAATCCACTAAAACATATTGCTATATCTTTCATGAAATGGATGTTTTTTATATGAATTCGTTTTATTTCTTACACTTTGGTCATATAAAACTCGCTTACAAATTCATCGTCATTGGTGAATCGTTTATTAGCTACGCTGACCGTTGGTTCATGCTCGTTTCATACTTATTTTCCCAATTAACTCTAATAGTTAATATGTGTCGTTAAATCTCTTGAACTATTTCTATTTTCAATTCATCCTTAAATCGATTGCTCTTGTCTTCATTATTCTGTATTTTGCTTACTTCACTTGTCAGCCTATTTCAAAACTAAAAAAAGTTACATACTACAACTGACATTCACGAACAAGACCATCGTCTTTTCTTCGATGCTCCCTCGTAACCGGTTCATAGGTACTACGAATTATAAACGTATATGACACGTAGATAATACCTATATAATACCTATCTATATAAGTAGGTATTATATACGTTTTATATAGGTTTTATATACGTATTATATAGGTTTTATCTCTGAATGGGAATAGAACGAATATAGAACGAACACTGGAGCATTATCGATGAATAAACAGCGTGTTTATGAATACACAACATCGAAGGTAATGTTGTTGAAACAAAACGTGGCGATGTGTAGTGAAGGAAGTGTTGGTGTTGATTTGCCCTCTGCCTAGGCGGGTGCCGCAGTCCATTGCGGATCTGCTTTGCCACGCCTGGCATGAGTGCAATCTCAAAAAGTCAGTACGTTAGTTTGTTTCAACTTTAGTACGCTGACCACAGGCTTAAATGCCTTCTGAAGAAGACCCTGCCTCCCGGTATTGCGAGTACCTCTGGCGGGGCTTTTTTGTGTATGTGAAACACAATTTGATATGCAAATGTAATACGTTTTGTGCGGTATTGTAATACATTGTACCCTTTTCTCAAAAAATATTTTCTATCGGGAACAAGATGAAATCACCAGATTTATCTAAAAGGTAATAAGCCAATTAGTAACGAATGAATAATAAAAACATGAATGAGCATGATGCAGGAATGATCTTTACATGGGAGAGAAAACAAAAACCGGCCAGTATGATAGACCTTCAAAAAAAATGGTTTCACTGATTTATTGCTATCTTTGCATAACAAAAACATCCGAATCATGACACAGAAACTTGATATTAAAGCCATCCGAAATGACTTTCCCATTCTTTCACGCACCATTTATGATCACCCGCTCATTTACCTTGATAATGCAGCCACCACCCAAAAACCCCGTTGCGTGGTTGAAGCCATCGAGCATGTCTATTATCATCAGAACGCGAATATTCATCGGGGCGTGCACTATTTAAGCCAACGAGCTACTGAGGCTCATGAGGCTGCCCGCTCCACGGTACGCGACTTTATCCACGCCGCCTCATCGAATGAAATAGTTTTCACACGTGGCACGACGGAAGCTATCAATTTATTGGCAACTTCTTATGGAGAAACGTTTTGCAAGGAGAACGACGAGATCATCATAAGCGCTATGGAACACCACGCTAACATTGTTCCATGGCAAATGTTACGCGACAGGAAAGGGATTAAACTCAGGATTATCCCATTAAACGCGCTGGGAGAATTAGACATGACGGCATTCGAACAACTACTTTCCGAAAGAACCAGATTAGTTTCGATTGCACACATATCGAATGTGCTGGGAACCATCAATCCTGTGAAAGAGATCATCGAAAAAGCACATGCACGCAACATTCCCGTACTCATTGACGGAGCGCAGGCCGTATCGCACCTAACTGTCGATGTGCAAGAGCTCGATGCCGATTTCTACGTCTTTTCAGGCCACAAAATGTATGGCCCCAATGGCATTGGAGTGTTGTATGGTAAAGAAAAATGGTTGGATGTATTACCACCCTATCACGGAGGAGGCGAAATGATTGCTAAGGTCACTTTTGAAAAGACCATCTTTGCTGAACTTCCCTTCAAATTTGAAGCGGGAACACCCGATTATGTAGGATCCGTAGCACTTGCAACCGCTATTAACTATTTGAATAAATATGGAATGGAAAACATCATGGCTTATGAAAACGATTTGCTGCATGATGCAACGGAAAAGATGATGAAAATTGATGGAATGCGTATTTATGGAAATGCTCCTCACAAAAGCAGCATCATCTCCTTTCTCGTCAACGACATTCACCCCTTCGATATGGGAACATTATTGGACAGATTAGGCATTGCCGTACGCACGGGACACCATTGCGCCATGCCGTTGATGAGTGTATTAGGCATTGACGGATCGGTCAGAGCCTCCTTTGCATTCTACAATACACGCGAAGAGGTTGACGCATTGGTTGCCGGCATCGAACGCGTTATCACAATGTTTTAATCATCAAACAGTACATTATGACTATTAACGAAAAAGAAGATCAGATCATAGATACCTTTGAGGAATATACCGATTGGATGGACAAATATGCCTATCTCATTGAACTTGGAAACGACCTTGCCCCCCTTGCCCCGAAAAGCAAGGTAAATCAGAACCTGATTGAAGGGTGCCAAAGCCGGGTTTGGCTTGATGCCGAATATCAGAATGGAATCATTCATTTCACAGCCGAAAGCGATGCGGTTATTGTCAAAGGCATTGTTTCTTTGCTCATTGATGTGCTTTCCGATCACACACCGGATGAAATATTAAACGCAGATCTTTACTTCATCAAAAAAATAGGGCTTCAAGAGCATCTTTCGCCAACTCGCGCCAACGGGTTACTGGCAATGGCCAAGCAAATGAAACTCTATGCCCTTGCTTTCAAGGCTAAAGCATAAGCAATCATATACTATTAAAATATAGTTAAAACTTCGTCGCGACAATAACCCTGCCAACACCTGATAATTTCTGTTTTTTACACAGAACAAATTGAATCATATTAAGTTGTGTGTTAACGCCCGGAACTTTCTATCATGGAATGTTTTCCGATAGTTTTGTCCTCCGGTTGTTGCCATAACGGAATAAAATGAGTAATTTTGTTGGCTTTTTAGCACACAACGCTATTATTCTATTATTATGAGCGAAGAACAAATCTTGAGCGAAGAAGAACAAAAAACATTCGATAGCAACGCATACGGTGCGAGCAGTATTCAGGTTCTTGAAGGATTGGAAGCCGTCCGGAAACGTCCTTCCATGTATATTGGCGATACCGGAATAAAGGGCCTTCACCACCTGGTGTATGAGGTCGTTGATAACTCCATTGATGAAGCGATGGGAGGCTATTGCGACACAATTGACGTAGCAATCAATGAGGACAACTCCATCAGTGTTAAAGACAATGGACGTGGCATTCCCGTTGACATGCACGAAAAAGAGGGAAGATCGGCATTGGAAGTTGTCATGACTGTTTTGCATGCCGGTGGTAAATTCGACAAGGGCAGCTATAAAGTATCAGGCGGGTTGCACGGCGTAGGGGTATCGTGTGTCAACGCCCTTTCTGAATTACTGCACGTGGAAGTCTATCGCGACGGGAAAACGTATGTTCAGGAATACCAAAAAGGGAAACCGCTGTTTTCGGTTAAAGAAGTAGGCACCTCACAGACAACAGGTACATCAATCACCTTTCATGCCGATCCGGAGATATTCCCCGACGTTATATTTCACTACGATATTTTGGCTGGTCGTATGCGTGAATTAGCCTACTTGAATGCAGGTATCACCATTACATTGACAGACTTTCGCGTAAAGGATGAACAGGGGAACCCTAAAGTGGAAAAGTTTCATTCAGAGAAAGGATTGGAAGAGTTTGTGCGATTTATCGATGCCGGTCGCGAACAATTGATTGACCACGTGATCCATATTTCGACAGAGAAATTTGGCACACCGGTTGAAATTGCCATGACTTACAACATGTCGTATATTGAAAATGTTTTTTCGTATGTCAATAATATTCACACCGTTGAAGGTGGAACACACGTGGCGGGGTTTCGACGTGGTCTGACACGCACCCTCAAGAAATACGCAGACGAAAATAAAATATTAGAGAAGCTAAAGATCGAAATTAGTGGTGATGACTTTCGTGAAGGACTTACTGCCATCATTTCGGTAAAAGTTGCTGAACCTCAATTTGAGGGACAGACAAAAACCAAGCTTGGCAACAACGACGTAATGGGAATTGTCGATCAGGCTGTTGGCGAAGCTCTTGGAAACTACCTGGAGGAAAATCCCAAACAGGCGAAGACAATCATCGAGAAAGTGGTTTTGGCAGCCACTGCACGCAATGCGGCCCGGAAAGCCCGCGAAATGGTGCAACGTAAATCACCTCTTTCAGGCGGAGGATTGCCAGGTAAGTTATCCGACTGTTCGGAAAAAGATCCGACACTGTGCGAAATTTACTTAGTGGAAGGTGATTCTGCCGGAGGCTCTGCAAAACAAGGACGCAATCGTCTCTATCAAGCTATCTTACCTTTACGTGGTAAGATTCTTAACGTGGAGAAGGCTATGTATCATAAAGTGCTCGAAAGCGAAGAGATTCGTAATATTTACACGGCATTAGGCGTGACTATCGGCACCGAAGATGACAGCATGCAACTTAATATAGCCAAGTTGCGTTACCATAAAATCATCATCATGACTGATGCCGACGTTGACGGAAGCCATATCGACACGTTAATCATGACCTTTTTCTTCCGCCACATGAAAGAGTTGATTGAAAACGGGTATCTCTACATAGCCACCCCACCCCTCTATCTTTGTAGAAAAGGGAAAGCGGAAGAATATTGTTGGAGTGAAAATCAACGACTTGCCTTTATTGAGAAATATGCTGATGGCAATGAAAACGCGGTACATATTCAACGTTACAAAGGGTTGGGAGAAATGAACCCCGAACAGTTATGGGAAACTACGATGAACCCCGAAAAGCGTACACTTCGCCAAGTAACCATTGAAAATGCAGTTGATGCTGATCATATCTTTTCAATGTTGATGGGAGATGATGTTGGCCCGCGTCGTGAGTTTATTGAACAAAACGCAACATACGCTAATATAGATGTGTAATACCTTCAACGGTCAGCTCAGCTAATCTCATCATTCTATTTATGTAATGCAGGAAGTATGAGTTTACTAACTAATATGTAATGCTAATAATAAAGAGGCCATATCAATGATTACGTTGATTTTGGCCTCTTTGCATTGCTACCTTCACAAAGATGAAAAACAATAGTGTAAAACAATCAACATCATCTAAACTCACTCAGAAAACCGGATTTAAAGGCATGTTCCGATCACTCGAAAGCCGTAACTTTCGACTCTTTTTCATGGGACAAAGTATCTCTTTGATTGGTACCTGGATACAACGTATCGCCATGCCATGGTTGGTTTACGACCTGACACATTCTGTATTTCTGTTAGGCTTGGTAGGATTTGCAGGTCAGATTCCGGTTTTCTTGTTAGGACCTTTCGCAGGTGTACTTACTGATCGATGGAACCGGCAACACCTGTTACTATATACCCAGGCATTTGCAATGGCTCAGGCACTGGCAATTGCTGTTCTGATTTTTCTCGGTGCCATTCAAGTATGGATAATTGTTGTTCTAAGTATCATGTTGGGTTGCATAAATGCTTTTGACGGGCCGGCACGCCAATCTTTTCTATTGGAAATGATTGGTAAGAAAGATGATTTGGGCAATGCCATTGCATTGAATTCAACCATGGTAAATGGTGCCCGTTTGATCGGCCCTTCCATAGCCGGCATCCTCATTGCAACTACAGGTGAAGGCATTTGTTTTTTGCTAAATGGCATCAGCTATTTGGTGGTCATCGTTTCGTTACTTCGCATGCGTCTTCCGTCTAAGGCTGAAAAGCCCAAACAACGACAATTTATTGCACAGTTCAAAGAAGGATTTTCTTACACGTTTGGTTTTGCACCCATCAAAGCGGTAATTTTATTGCTTGCCCTTATGAGCCTGATGGGAATGCCCTACACGGTACTTATGCCTGTCTTTGCCAAAGAAATACTCCATGGCGGAGCACATACTTTTGGATTTATGATGGGTGCTTCCGGTTTAGGTGCACTTATCGGAGCACTTTATCTGGCATCCAGGAAAAACGTGGTAGGTCTGGAACGATTGATCCCTTTGGCAGCAGCGCTATTCGGCATTGGACTTATTGCTTTTTCATTCTCAAGATTTCTGCCACTTTCTCTGTTTTTGCTGGTCTTTACAGGATTAGGCATGATGATGCAAATGGCTTCAAGCAATAGCGTCATTCAAACCATTGTAGAAGATGACAAACGAGGCCGCGTGATGAGTTTCTACACGATGGCTTTGATGGGAACCACTCCTTTCGGAAGTCTCCTTGCCGGTTCATTAGCAAACTGGATCGGCGCCCCGAATACATTAATCATTGGAGGTGCTTCCTGCGTGATTGGGGCTATAGTGTTTACACAAAATCTCCCCAAAATAAAAACACAAATACATCCCATTTATATTCAACAAGGGATTATGGAGCCACCATTAGAACTATTAGAAGAATAAAAAAAACCACAAAATTAGTATGAAAATAGGAATCATTGGTACAGGAGGCGTAGGCGGCTATTTTGGAGGAAAATTAGCCCGGGCAGGGCATGAAGTAATTTTCATTGCCCGGGGCTCTCATTTAAAAGCTATTCAACAAAATGGACTTCAGGTAAAAAGCATCAATGGCAATTTCACCATTCAACCCGCCAATGCAACCGATCATTTAGAAGCGCTAAAGGGTGCCGATCTCATCCTTTTTGGCGTGAAAGCATGGCAAATAAAAGATATAGGTGAACAACTCAAAGGAATCATAGATGGGAAGACGGTTCTTCTTCCTCTTCAAAATGGGGTCATGTCATCCGAAGAGTTGCAGGTTATACTTCCCGGAAGCCACGTGCTTGGAGGCTTATGCCGCATCATCAGTAAAATAGAATCACCGGGTGTGATTTTGCATATTGCCGTTAATCCGACCATCACTTTTGGGGAACTCACCAATGAGACAACCGAAATAGTGCTTCGTATCAAGAAAACGTTTGATGAAGCAGGAATAGAATCGTACCCTGCTAAAGACATTCAAGCCGAAAGATGGAAGAAGTTCATATCCATTTGTGCCAGCGGATTGTTAGCAATCACCAAAACAAACTACGGAGAGTTGAGAACCATCCCCGAGACGCGTCAATTGATGATTCAACTGATAACCGAAGTTTACAACGTATCACAAGGAGCAAAGATTAAATTGCCTGCTGATTTTGTTGAAAAGACTATAGCAATGCATGATTCCCTGCCTTTTGACTCAAATGCTTCGATGGCTCGCGATATTTGGGAAGGAAAACCCTCTGAATTAGAATATCAAAATGGCTCTGTTGTACGTTTAGGAAAGGAATACGGCATTGAAACACCTGTAAATCAATTTATATATAGCTGTTTGTTGCCTATGGAAATCAAAGCACGTGAGGTATAATCTTCTTATTCAGACTTACCTTGGCGAAGCATGAATTTGCGTAATAAAGGAATAAACTTGGGTACCTGTTGTTGGTAGGCAACATAATCAGGATATTTCTTACGGCTTATGCTTTCTGTCAATGACGAGCTTCCGGCAAATAAAAGAATCAGTAACAAAGGGCCTATCAATGTACAATTGATCCATTGACCGGAAGCGGCTACTCCAATAAAATAGAATGAGAACCAGATTGCTTGCTCTGACGCAAAATTTGGATGTCGCACATAACGCCATAAGCCTTCCATCAAAAAACCTTTACTCAATGAGTTTGTGAATTGTCCGTCGAGTGGAACCTTACGGTATTTCTGCTGTTGAAACCTAAACAATTGATTATCCGACATAGCTTCAATAACAATGAAAAGAAGCACTAAAGAAGCCGCCAGATAATCCAGCCAGGTTAACCTGGCATCAACATGTTTTGCAGCCAGAAGGAGTGGTGATGAAATGAGCAAAATCAGTAAATGTTGATAAAAAGAGATAAAGAGTAAATTGAATAAGGTGAACCGTAATCCGCGTTGCAGTTTCGGATGCTGTTGTACGACTCTCCAACGATAATCTTCTTTTCCTTTCCAGGGAAGAAGATCATATCCTCCTTTTCGATAAAAATTGTAGCTTAAACGAATACCCCATAATAGTACTAATGCCGTCATCAACCATAAGCGGGGCGAAGAGGGGAAAGCAAACAATGTAATTAAACCATACACAATCGGCATAAGGCTCCATAATTTATCCACCTGACTGTAATTTCGGGTACACTCGCTCACCACAAAACAAAGCAGAGCAACAGATAACATAACCATTATCCATGTATGAAAGAGATGGCTGAAAGGAGTGTTCCCATTTGAAATAAAGAAGCAACTTCCTCCATGTAAAAGTCCTACGATTATATTTTGAACCATTGCTTAATGCTGAATTATAAATTAAACACTTTCATGAATTAAGTAATAAAAGACACATGCTATCACCATCAATGATATTTTGATGCCACCATACTTTTATCTGCAAATATAACCATCACTTTGGAAAATAAAACGAGAGAAGATTGGATAAATAAAACCTGTTTGTATCTTTGTCTTCATTAAGATCAGTCGTAAAAAATTGTTTCTCTTTGAGGCAAACTAACAATCAGATTTTCAATTTTACAACCATGAAGCATTACCCAATTTCACTGGAAGAACTTAAAAAACGTGCACGTCCCATTTTCAATGTCAATACGAAGCAAAATGAACAACTAACACCGCTGAAAAGATTGGCCTTATGGATCACTATCAGGGTCGGAAGCATGGGGTTCTTTCTCATTATTTTTGTATGGACAATTGTTTGGCTGAGTTGGAATACTTTAGCACCAAGGGTTATGCGTTTTGACCCTTATCCTGCATTTGTACTCTGGCTTTTTATTTCTAACATGATCCAAATATTTTTAATGCCTCTGATTATGGTAGGGCAAAACCTTCAATCGGATCACGCGGAACTACGTGCCCAATCAGATTTTGAGATCAATAAAAAATCGGAAATAGAAATTGAAACCATTTTAATGCATCTTGAGAATCATGACGAATTACTCCGAAAAATCATGACCATACTCGAACCTTCTAACTCACAAGATGTTCCTAACGGCAATGATACGCCAAACATTGAAGAGCATCAACAGACTTGAAATAGAGATATCAATGTTATTTGTTTATCCATTTTTAATTTGATTGTTTATGTATGAGTATCTTCATTCATTTATTCATTTAGTTTTCATCGGGTTTATTGCTTTATTCCCAGTTGTAAACCCTATCGGAACCGCTTTTATTCTAAACCCTTATTTCTCCGATTTAACACGCAAAAACAGGAAAAAGGTAGTTAAAAGGATTGTCTTTTATTGTTTTAGCCTCAGTGCACTCACGTTGATCGGAGGCCACTGGATATTAGAACTCTTTGGTTTATCGGTTCCCGTGATTCAATTAGCCGGAGGAATTATGATTTGTAAAATCGGATGGGAGTTTCTTTCTACCGATAAACCTAAGGAGACTAACGATCTTGTAATAAAAGGCTCTGAACAATCACACATAATAACACTGCAGGAAAAGTTATTTTATCCCATTACTTTCCCCATGACTACCGGTGCAGGTACTATTGCCGTACTTTTTACATTGAGTGCCAATAGTGAAGCAAATACGCTCCCTCATTATTTACTGAATACCGGAGCATTGTTACTTTCCATCATCGGCATATGTATTCTGATCTATATTTTCTATGTTAATGCCAAAGGACTTATTAATTACATGGGATCGCATAGTGAAAAAATCATCAATCGCCTAAGTGCATTTCTAATCTTTTGCGTAGGACTTCAAATTGCCATACAGGGAATTACAAATTTAATCAAGGGATAATCACCTTTAAAAATAGTAGTTGGAATACGATTCAAAATCACACTTTCACTCTCATTTTTATATCACAATATCCAAACGAAGCAAGTTGCGCAACAAACGTCAAAGTTTACGGGCAAATACAGCAATGCAAAACGATGAACGATAGCAATGTTGCATGCGGAGAATATTTTACCGTAAAGATTAATGATGTAAGATGGCATAACATAAACAAAAAGATATCAGATAATAGCTTATCAGCACGCTCTTGAAAAGCGCTTGCTGGCTATTGTTCACCAAAAATATTATCGCTACATTTGTGCACCCATTGGAATACTCCGCAAAAGAAAGATAATCATTTCTGAATGAATCATATACGAAACTTCTGCATTATCGCTCACATTGATCATGGTAAAAGCACATTAGCTGACAGGCTGCTTGAGACAACACAAACCATTGCCGGTAAGGATTTGCAGGCACAAGTGTTGGACAACATGGATCTGGAGCGGGAGCGTGGCATAACGATTAAAAGCCATGCAATTCAGATGTCGTATTTGTACCACGGTGAACACTACATACTAAATTTGATTGATACTCCGGGGCATGTGGATTTTTCTTACGAGGTTTCACGTTCCATTGCTGCTTGCGAAGGCGCCTTACTGATCGTTGATGCCACACAAGGTATTCAGGCACAAACTATTTCAAATCTTTATATGGCCATAGAGCATGACCTGACCATTATTCCGGTGATGAACAAAATGGATATGGATAGTGCCATGCCTGACGAAGTTGAAGATCAGATTGTGGAGTTATTGGGGTGTAAACGGGAAGAGATCATTCGTGCAAGCGGTAAAACAGGTTTGGGCGTTGATGAAATATTGGCCGCTATTGTTGAACGCATCTTACCTCCTGTTGGAGATCCGTCAGCACCGCTTCAATGCCTTATTTTCGATTCGGTATTCAATTCATTTCGCGGCATCATTGCATATTTCAAAATTGTCAATGGTACGATCCATAAAGGTGACTGGGTGAAATTTGTTGCTACAGAGAAAGAATATGAAGCAGATGAAATAGGCGTATTAAAACTTACCATGTCACCCCGCGATGTTTTAAGCGCCGGCGATGTTGGATACATCATTTCGGGCATTAAGACTTCCAAAGAGGTAAAAGTCGGTGATACCATTACCCACGTAAAGCAACCATGCGCAAACATTATTGCCGGTTTTGAAGAAGTGAAACCAATGGTCTTTGCAGGTGTTTACCCAATTGATACGGAAGAATTTGAAGAGCTTCGCTCTTCAATTGAGAAATTACAGCTTAACGATGCATCTCTGACTTTTGAACCTGAGTCATCTTTGGCCCTTGGGTTTGGTTTTCGTTGTGGATTTTTGGGTTTGTTGCACATGGAGATCATTCAAGAGCGGCTTGATCGGGAATTCGACATGAATGTGATTACAACTGTTCCAAATGTGAGCTATCGGGTACATACAAAACAAGGAGGAACGATTGAAGTGCACAACCCGTCCGGGTTGCCAGAGCCCACGTCTGTCGATTATATTGAAGAACCATACATAAGGGCTTCCGTCATTACCAAAACTGATTTTTTAGGACCTATTATGACCCTTTGTCTGGGTAAAAGGGGTATTTTATTGAAACAGGATTTCATTTCGAGCAATCGGGTTGAAATCATTTTTGATATGCCATTGGGAGAAATCGTGTTTGATTTTTATGATAAACTCAAAAGTATTTCAAAAGGATATGCTTCGTTTGATTATCATTTGCATGATTATCGTGAATCGAATCTGGTGAAGTTGGACATATTGCTCAATGGTGAACCGGTTGACGCGCTATCGTCACTAACACATGTCGATAATGCCTATTCATTAGGCCGCCGCATGTGTGAAAAGCTGAAAGAACTGATACCCCGTCAACAATTCGACATTGCCATTCAAGCTGCAATCGGAGCTAAAATCATTGCACGCGAAACGATAAAGGCAGTGCGAAAAGATGTCACGGCAAAGTGTTACGGTGGCGACATCTCACGAAAACGTAAGTTGTTGGAAAAGCAAAAGAAAGGAAAGAAGAAAATGAAACAAATTGGATCTGTCGAGGTTCCACAAAAAGCATTTCTGGCTGTATTAAAGTTAGATTAGTCCACTTACTGAATTGATTTTGGTGGAAAATAATGAGCAACTATGTTTGCCACAACCTTATTTTTTTAACTGCATCTATTAATTTATTGCTGAGCTATGGCAAAAAAAGAGATATCCCCACGAACAAAAAAGTTTATCAAAGCTTTTTGGATTGCTTTTGCGAGTTTCATTCTATTGATTGTCATGATTTTTGTCGCAATTGCAAATGGTTGGATTGGTTATTTACCTCCAATAAGTGAGCTCCAAAATCCCAACAACAGGTTTGCTTCTGAAATCTATTCGTCGGACATGAAGCTCTTAGGAAGTTTTTCGTTAAGTCAGGGCAATCGATTGGCTGAATCATATCAACATCTTTCGCCTAATATTATTAATGCATTGGTAGCCACTGAAGACTCTCGTTTTTATGAGCACTCAGGAATTGATGGATGGGCATTAGCCCGTTCTTTTATTCTACGTGGTATTTTCCAGGTAAAAAGTGCCGGAGGTGCCAGTACCTTAACACAGCAATTAGCGAAACAATTATATTCGCCACCAGCTCAAAACTTCTTCATTCGAGCTTTACAAAAACCGATTGAATGGGTAATCGCCATTAAATTGGAACGGCTCTACACCAAGGAGGAAATTTTGAACATGTACCTCAATCAATTTGATTTTCTAAACAATGCCGTTGGTATTAAATCAGCTTCTCATGTATATTTTAGTACCACACCCGATAAACTGACCATTGATCAGGCTGCCATGTTGGTTGGCATGTGCAAAAACCCCGCGTTTTATAATCCGTTAAGGAACAAAGAGCGTGCACTTGGAAGACGTAACACAGTACTTCTTCAAATGTATAAGGCAAATATGCTTTCGAAAGCGCAACTCTATTCATTGAGTGCTCTGCCTCTTGAAATTAAATACCAACGCGTGGATCACAAATTAGGTTCGGCTCCCTATTTCAGAGAATATTTACGACAAATAATGACGGCTGAGAAACCCGTTAAAGCTGATTATGCCGGTTGGGAACATCAGGACTATATAGATGATTCAATAGCTTGGAATACAAACCCACTCTATGGATTTTGCTATAAAAACAGAAAACCAGATGGTTCGTTCTATAATTTATACACCGACGGGTTGAAAATTTACACGACCATTGATTCACGCATGCAGGAATATGCAGAGGAGGCAGTACACGAACAAATGACATCACTACAAGCTAAGTTCTTCAAAGAGAAAAAGGGACGTAGTTATGCTCCATTCTCACGCACACTCACACAATCGGAAATTGGTGACATCATGAACCGTTCGATGAGGCTTTCGGATCGTTATCGGAAAATGAAACAAGAAGGGGCTACTACAGATCAAATTAATCGTGCCTTTAATACAAAATTGCCCATGCAGGTATTCTCTTATCATGGAACGATTGATACGGTGATGACTCCTTTAGACTCCATCCGTTATATCAAATATTATTTACGGTGTGGTTTTATTTCAATGGATCCAACCAATGGACACGTAAAAGCATATATCGGAGGCCCTGATTTCAACATGTTTCAATATGATATGGCTACAGCAGGAAGGAGACAAGTGGGATCGACTGTAAAACCATTCCTGTATTCATTGGCAATGGAAGAAGGTTATTGGCCTAGTAGCGAAGTAATGAACGATACCATTACTTTTCAACTAGGTAATGGACAATATTGGTCACCACGAAATGATAATAATAATCGCCGAGGTGAAATGGTTTCCCTGCAATGGGGGCTTGCCCAATCAAACAACTGGGTTACAGCTCATTTAATGAGAAACTTTACACCAATGGCCATGGTACGCATGATGCGGGCATTTGGCATTCAGGGATATATTCCTGCTGTATGGTCTTTGTGCGTCGGACCTGTTGAGGTCTCGGTTCAGGAGATGGTTCAAGCCTATACAGCATTCGCCAATCGAGGCATTCGCGTGAACCCTGTTTATGTAACACGTATCGAAGATAGTAACGGAACGGTGATTGCTTCGTTTAGCCCACGTATGACTGAAGTTTTCAATGAATTAACTTCATATAAAATGCTCACATTACTTCGAGGTGTTGTGGATGGCGGAACAGGAAGTCGATTACGTTATCAATATGGATTGAAAGGACAATTAGGAGGAAAAACAGGAACGACACAAAATAATTCTGATGGTTGGTTTATTGGATTCACGCCAAGTTTAGTTTCGGGCGTTTGGGTTGGAGGAGAAGATAGAGCCGTTCACTTTGATTATTTAAGTGAAGGGCAAGGAGCCAGCATGGCACTGCCAATTTGGGCATTGTTTATGAAGAAAGTCTATGCTGATCCATCACTGGGTTACTCGGAAAGCGAGTCATTTAATATGCCGAGTGTTTATGATCCCAACGGCAGTAATGGATCAACACCTGATCCTGATGACTCACAATCATCACCACCCGCTGAATCATATTAAAAGATTTATACATGGTGATGCGCATGACACTTTGTGTGCTTGATATCTTAATTTATTGATTGTGCGAGAATAATAATATGGTATGAAGGCTAAATTATTGGGCTTATTGTTGATGATTATTTCTTTTGTCGGGGTTTCTGCTCAAATTAATACTGATCGTGTGATGGCGATTGGGCAAAATGCATTATATTTTCAAGATTATGTGTTGGCTATTCAGTATTTCAATCAGGTTATTACCGTTAAGCCTTACTTACCGGAACCTTATTTCTATCGGGCCATTGCTAAGATTCAGTTAGAAGATTATGTTGGCGCCGAAGCTGATTGCACCTCTGCTTTAACTTTGAATCCGTTTATGCCAGGGGCTTATTATGCCAGAGGCTTTTCTCGCGTTAAACTCAACGATTTGACAGGCGCTGAAGCTGACTTGGCCAAATCATTGGAATACAATCCGGAAAATCCGGACCTTTTGCGAATCCGTTTATGGGTATATGAACTCGAGAAAAACTATGATAAAGCATTGGCAGATATTGATGCTTTAGTAAAAAGAAACAAAAAAGAAGACAGTCAATTGTCCATGGATAAAGGGCAGGTATTGCTTGAAAAGGGCGATACTTTAGGCGCTATGCAAAGCTTTACGACGTCTATTGATGCCGATAGCACCAAAAACTATGCCTGGAGTGCCCGCGCTACTTTGAAATTACAGATGCATGACAATACAGGTTCATTGTATGATCTCAATAAAGCAATAGCTTTAAAATCAACGTATGCAGGTGATTACATTAACCGCGGATTGCTCAATTATTGGAATAAGAATTACCGAGGAGCATTTGCAGATTATGATAAAGCAATTGAATTGGATGGGCAAAATCTTACAGCACACTTCAATCGAGGAATGCTTCGCTCAGAGGTAGGTGATTTGAATAATGCCATTCTTGACTTTAACAAAGTCATTGAGCTTGATCCTGAAAACTATGACGCATATTATCAACTTGCATTATTAAATAGTGAAACAGGTGATCTAAATTTAGCTATCAAAGACTATAGCAAAATCATCCAGCGTTATCCAAACTTTTCGCCTGCCTATTGGGGAAGGTCTCATGTAAAGCAACTGCTTCGTGATGCAAAAGGAGCTTATTTGGATCAAGTGACAGCACAGGACATTGAGAAAAAACGTCCTGAAACAATAAAGAAAGAGACTGTCAATACTTCGGCTAAAATGGCTCAGAGTGCCAAACCGGCAGAGGCTAAAGCGGCAATTTTTAATGATCTGCTTGCACGCACCGGAAAATCGTCTGACAATAAAAATGAACAAGAAGATGTACGTGGTACGATTCAAAATAATAATATCGACATCGCTAATGAACCTAATTTTGTAATTAGTTTTTACAGCAAGGAAAACCAATTGAAACGACTCAATTATTTTTATGAAGAATTGGATTTGTATAATAAGAAAAATGGGTTGAGTGCTCCGCTAAAAATTACAAATACAGACATTGCATTGACTTCAGATATGGCACAAACTCATTTTGCTACCATTAAAACATTGGGAGACAGGATAAAATCTAACCCTTCGGATGCAGATAATTATTTCATGCGTGGTATTAATTATGTTACTGTGCAAGACTATTCAAATGCATTGGATGATTTTACACATGCAATTGATTTACAGCCTGATTTTATGTTAGCCTATTTCTGCCGCGCCAATACTTTGTATAAATTGCTCGATTTCAAGATGAATAATCCTGATGCAAACAGCAAAAAGGATGATATTTCGTTAGGAAAACTATATAAGCATGATTTTGATGTCATATTAAACGATTATAATAAAGCGATTGGACAAGCACCTAACTTTGCATTTGCTCGTTTTAATGAAGGTAATTTACTGTGTCAGGAAAAAGATTTTCAATCCGCTATTGATTGTTATACGGAAGCTATAAAAGCACAATCGGATTTTGCTGAAGCTTATTTCAACCGTGGATTAGCCTATCTTTATATCAATGATACAAAAAGAGGGATTGCTGATCTAAGCAAAGCAGGCGAGTTGGGGATTTATCAGGCATACAATGTAATGAAACGCATTTCTGAAAATTAATCATTGTATGCGTGCAATCTTTTTGCACTTTTTGTAACTTTGTACTTTATTTATTGACAGGAGAGGAGCATCACCCCTGTCAATTTTTTAAATTTTGCTCTATGATGAAGACAGTCACCATTAAAGACAAAGAATTTGCCGTTTCTATCTCTGCAGAAAAAATTCAGGAAGCGGTTGACAACATTGCCGAACAGATCAATTGGGATTTGGCTGGAAAAGATCCTTTGTTTTTAGTTGTTCTAAACGGTGCTTTTATGTTTGCTGCCGATTTGATGCGACATGTCACCATCCCTTGCGAAATTACCTTTATTAAACTCTCATCGTATGAAGGCACTCAAAGCACAGGAGTTGTAAAAGAAATTTTCGGACTCAATGAAAGTGTAGCCGGACGTACTGTGGTGGTGATAGAAGATATCGTCGATACAGGCATTACGATGGAACGAATTGTAAATTCATTACGCGAAAAAGGTGCAGCTGATATTCGTGTTGCTACTTTTTTCTTGAAGCCGGATTCATTAAAACGTCAGGTACCTCTTAATTATGTTGCATTGAAGATTCCGAACCAATTCATTGTCGGATATGGGCTGGATTATGATGGATACGGGCGCAATTTAAAAGAAATCTACACCCTGATACCTAAGAATAATTCTTAACCGTATGTAACACATGCATCATCTAATTTTGTTCGGCGCTCCAGGATCCGGCAAAGGGACTCAAAGTGCGCTTATTGCTGAAACATATCAATTGAAACATATCTCCACAGGAGATCTGTTGCGATCAGAAATTGCACAACAATCGTCATTAGGCAAATTAGCAGACAGCTATATTTCTCAAGGTCTTTTATTGCCTGACGAGGTCATCATCAATTTACTAAAGCACACATTACAACAACTGAGTGATAACTGTAAGGGAGTAATCCTGGATGGATTTCCACGCACAGTTGCACAAGCTCAGGCTCTCGATTTGTTAGTTTCCGAGTTACACCAAGAAATACGATCGCTTGTTGAAATTACAGTCGAAACACCTGAACTCATTGAACGATTGATTCTACGAGGAAAATTGTCAGGTCGTAGCGACGATAATCCTACCACTATAAAACATCGATTAGAAGTATATCATCAACAAACAGAACCTGTTGTTGATTTCTATAAGCAAATTGATAAATATTATCATGTCGATGGTAATGGAACCATAGAACAAATTTTTGATCGTATCCGTACCATTTTAGACCCATTAATGGCTCAAACTATATAAATATATTCCACATTGTCATAATTGCCAAAACATGAAGACTTCCCAAGAAATTCGCCAATCTTTTCTTGATTTTTTTACATCGAAACAACATCATATTGTTCCATCCGCACCAATGGTTATTAAAGATGATCCTACGTTGATGTTTACCAACGCAGGTATGAATCAATTCAAAAACATAATTTTAGGGAATGATCCGATCATATATCCACGTATTGCTGATAGTCAAAAATGCTTACGTGTTAGCGGGAAACACAATGATTTGGAAGAAGTTGGACATGATACATACCACCATACAATGTTCGAGATGTTGGGCAATTGGTCGTTTGGTAATTATTTCAAGAAAGAAGTTATTGAATGGGCTTGGGAGTATTTAACCGAAGTATTAGGCATTGACAAACAACGTTTATATGTAACCATTTTTGAAGGATCACCATCTGACGGGTTGGAACGAGATCAAGAAGCAGCAAGCTATTGGGAACGGCTTATCGATCCTAAACGAATTATTAACGGGAACAGAAAAGATAATTTTTGGGAGATGGGCGATACAGGGCCTTGTGGTCCATGCTCTGAAATTCACATTGATATTCGTCCTGACGAAGAACGCGCAAAGGAAGACGGTCTCATATTGGTGAATCAAAGTCATCCGCAAGTGATAGAGATATGGAATTTAGTATTTATGCAATATAACCGCAAAGCAAATGGCTCACTCGAACCACTTCCGGCAAAAGTAATTGATACCGGCATGGGCTTTGAACGTCTTTGTATGGCTATTCAAGGGAAGCTATCGAATTATGATACCGATGTATTTCAACCTATTATCCACGAAATAGCATCAATGTGCCATATTTCTTACGGCAACCATGAAAAAACAGATATTGCTATGCGAGTTGTGGCTGATCATATTCGTACAATTGCATTTGCAATTACAGATGGTCAATTACCTTCGAATGTAAAAGCCGGCTATGTTATTCGACGCATCTTACGCCGTGCAGTACGCTATGGATATACATTTCTCAATCAAAAGCAACCTTTTATGCATTTGCTGTTGCCTTCTTTGATACAAACGATGGGAGAAGCTTACCCTGAATTAAAGACACAAAAGACGTTGATTGAAAAAGTAATTAAAGAAGAGGAAGAATCTTTCCTTCGAACGTTAGAAACAGGTATACGATTGTTGGATAAGGTAATGGATGATACTAAAGCATCCGGACTCACTATGATTAGTGGTCATGACGCTTTCACATTATACGACACCTATGGGTTCCCTCTTGATTTGACTGAACTGATTCTAAAAGAACATGAGCTTTCTCTTGATACAGCTGCATTTCAAGTCGAGATGCAACAACAAAAGGAACGTGCTCGAAATGCCGCTGCAATTGAAACAGGTGATTGGGTGATTGTACGAGAGGGAGAAACAGAGTTTGTGGGGTATGATAAAACTGAATGTGAGGCGCGAATACTTCGCTATCGTGAAATCAAACAAAAAAACAGTAAATACATTCAGATAGTACTTGATCATACACCTTTTTATGCAGAAATGGGAGGACAAGTTGGTGACAAAGGGTGGTTAATCAATGACAACGAAAAAATTACTATTGTCGACACCAAACGGGAAAATAATTTAGCCGTTCATCTTGCCTCACAATTACCAGATGATCCATCAGCTTCATTTGTAGCAAAAATAGATACCGTTAAACGACAAGCTACTGAAAACAATCACTCAGCAACACACCTATTGCATGAAGTGCTTCGACAGGTTTTAGGAACACATGTTGAACAAAAAGGATCCTTTGTATCACCCGATGCACTGCGATTTGATTTCTCACATTATCAGAAACTGAGTGATGAAGAGATACAACAAGTAGAAGAACGTGTGAATCAAAAAATCCGTGAAAACAGATCATTGAATGAATATAGGCATGTTCCTATTGTTAAAGCTCGCGAAATGGGAGCAATGGCTCTTTTTGGAGAGAAATATGGCGATGATGTGCGCGTGATTCAATTTGGTTCTTCAGTTGAGCTTTGTGGGGGAACTCACGTGTCAGCTACGGGTGAAATCGGATGTTTCAAAATCATTACAGAAAGCTCCGTAGCAGCTGGCATTCGTCGAATTGAAGCTGTGACTGCTGGAGGCGCCGAACAATATACGAGAAACCAGCAAGAAGTGCTTAAGACAATACGTGAGAAATTGCATCATGCTCCAAACATTTTACAAGGATTACAAAAAATGATTGATGAATATGCCTTGCTAACAAAACAAGTTGAACAATATCGCCAAGAAAAGATTGAGCAGCTGCAAAAAGAACTCATGCAGCAATCGACTATTATGAATGGCATTCGTATTATATCATGGCAAGGAGAAGCTCATCCTGATGTTGCACGCTCTGTTGTGATGCGTCTAAAGAATGCCTTTTCGAATGAGAAATTAGCTGTAGTACTCGGAACTTTATATGAAAAGAAACCTACTTTAACCATTTTATTAAGTCAGTCATTAGTTAATGCAGGGTACAACGCTTCGAACATCATTCGTCAGGTTGCTGTTGCCATTGATGGACGTGGTGGAGGCCAACCCTTTTTAGCTATAGCAGGAGGTAAAAACTGTGATGGACTCGATAAGGCCATTGAACAGGTCAAACAAGCATTGAGTAAATAAAAATGCTTAATATCAAAACCATTAATTTACAGGAGCCATAAAGGCATCTTCAATATGCAATATTTGAAAGCTTTGTTTGTTGGGAATTACTGAAATAACATCGAATCTGGTTGGCATATCAATTTGAAAGTGTTGAATATAACCATTCGCTGCAATTACTATACGTTTTATCTTGCTAAGAGTAATGGCTTCTTCAGGATGTTCAAACGTATCCGTAGAACGAGTTTTCACTTCCACTACAATTAACCAGTTATCCTTTTCAGCCACAATGTCCAACTCCATTTTTCCATAAAACCAGTTTGTGTGTAAGATCCGATAGCCATGTTGTTTTAAATAGTCGATTGCATGAGTTTCACCTTCTTTACCCAACTCATTGTGTTCTGCCATATTTTTGAATTTTAAAATTCTATTTATACTTAAAACAAATCATTATCAGCTTACCTGATGAGGCATTCTCTCGGCCAAAACAGAAGCAAAAAACGGCCATAAATCTTCATGAGGTTTCACAAGATAAGTTTGAAAACCAAGTAAAGCTGCCATTGATATGTTGGCGTCACCATCATCTAAAAACAGACACGCATTACTTTTCAAGTTTGTGTCTTGTAACACAAATTCAAATACCTCGCGTTCCGGCTTTGCCAAATGCATTTCATTTGAAAGATAACACTTATCGAAGTAATCGTTAAGCATCTTTCCATTCCCGCTAAATTGAGGATATAAGCTACATTCGACATGAATTACATTCGTATTGCTCAAGAGAAAGATTTTAAAGTATTGATGAAGTTCGAGAAGCAGCTGTTTCTTTTCTTTCGGGACATTCAAAAGAAATGAATTCCACGCTTCATCAATCGATTGATCACTTGCAGATGACCCGGATAGATACCGAACAGCATGATGAAAATCGTTGGCAGAAGCTAATCCCAGTTCAAATCGCAAAAAAATATCAGATTGAAGATAATTGCCGATCATTGGTGAAAAATCATATCCTGTTACTTGTTTTAGGTTATTAATACATTGTTGTTTATCAAGGTCAATCAACACCCCGCCAAAGTCAAAAAAGATCGCTTGAATTGGTGAGAAATCAATCATGATAAAAAAACTATCCTTTTGTTGGAGAAATTGCCAAAAAATAATACCTTTGCGTTCGCTTTGCAAAGGTACGCATATTTTGCAAATGAGGGCCCATAGCTCAGTTGGTTAGTAGCACCTGACTCATAATCAGGGGGTCACTGGTTCAAGCCCAGTTGGGCCCACATTAAAAAGGGGAAATGATCATTTTGTCATTTCCCCTTTTTAATATTTTATACGTCCTATTCTTTACTCTAATTCGCGGCCTGATCTGTTTTTCACACGAAAGAATGAGTGAAATAATTTATTTGATTTGGGGTTATTGATGGTTATTGTGTATTTACTCCAGACCAAACATGCCATAATTTATTTATTCCCTGATGCCTGAACCACTTTTGCATTCGGTGCTATGTCAGTCTCTATCCAAATATTTCCCCCGATTACAGCTCCTTTTCCGATAGTAATTCTTCCCAAAATAGTAGAATTTGAATAAATAATCACATCATCTTCAATAATTGGATGACGAGGTATGCCTTTAATAGGATGCCCTTTTTCGTCAAGAGGAAAACTTTTAGCACCAAGAGTGACCCCTTGATAAATCTTTACATGATTACCAATAATGGATGTTTCACCAATAACCACTCCGGTACCATGATCAATCGTAAATGAACGACCAATGACAGCTCCCGGATGGATATCAATACCTGTCTCTGAATGTGCTAATTCGCTTATGATACGGGGAATCAAGGGAACTCCAAGTATGAGCAATTCATGAGCAATCCGATAATTGGAAATAGCACGGATATCAGGATAACAAAAAATAACCTCTCCATAGCTTTTAGAAGCAGGGTCACCGAGATAAGTTGCAATCACGTCATCAGCTAACAATTGACGGATTTGAGGTAATCGCTCGATGAATGTTGCAGTAATTGATGAAGCCTGTTCCATTGGTGGCGGTGAAGAACATGAAAAACAGAGACCTGCCATAATTTGTTCGGAAAGAAGATGATATAAACGCTCAACTTCCATACCAATATGGTATTTTATGGTGGCTCTGTCAACAGCAGCATGACCATAATAACCGGGGAACAAGATGGAACGAGATAACAGAACAATCTCTTCCAACTTAGCTATTGATGGCAAAGGTGTGCCTTCATGCTGCTGATGGTACAAAACTTTGAAACTCTTATAATCAGAGAGTTTGTGAATAGAATCTGTAATAATTTCAGAATGAATCATGACGTTTATTTTTGATCAGTCTTCAATTTCTACTTTATCTTTGTGTTATTCATTGTTGCTCCCGGAGAGGTCAACAGGTGGGTATATTCACCTTGCTGTTGCAAAATATGAATAGCTTTCTGCACAATTTCATTGTCTGTATTCATAATACGATAATAAGCTGTCCTATCCCAAAGATCATTTGCTATAAGAGCTTTTAATTGAATTCCCAACAATGGCTTTGAAAGTTGATACTGCTTATCATTAAATGTAATTTTTTCTGCCGTTGCTGAAGTGATAATATCATTCAAAACGACTTCAGGGATGATATACTTTGATGCAAAATCATTAAAGTCAGAATATTGTTTGTGTAACTGAGCGCGATTTTCATCGATATATTGCATAATAACCTTGTTAACAATACCTTTTGCAATAATTTTTCGCAGGTAATCCGTAAAAGTAATAGTGTCTAATGGGACAAAAACATCCGGCATAATACCTCCACCACCATACACTGTACGACCCAAACGAAGTGTTTTGTATTGTAATGAATCGGCAAAATGAATGCTGTCAGCATGTTGAAATTCGCCCCGACGATAACGGGTCATTATGTCTTCATCATATTTTTCAAAGCCATCTTGGTATGATTTCTGAATACAACGTCCTGAAGGAGTAAAATAATGCGCAGTTGTCAAACGTAACATTGATCCATCAGGAAGCATCACAGGACGTTGTACAAGTCCTTTTCCAAAAGATCGCCGTCCAACGATTAATGCTCTGTCCCAATCTTGCATAGCACCTGTAAAGATCTCACTTGCCGAAGCTGAATATTCATCAATAAGAACAACCAGCTTACCGTGTTCAAAATCACCCCTCCCTGTAGCATAACTGTCAGTCCGTGGTTGATGTAAACCTTTCGTATAAACTATCTCATTCCCATTTTGCAAAAATTCATTGGCTAAATCAATGGCTGCATTCAAATATCCCCCTCCGTTTCCTTGCAAATCAATCACCAAGTTTTTCATTCCTCGTATTTTCAACGTATCAAATGCTTCTTTAAATTCTTTGAATGTAGTTGCTCCAAAACTATTAATTTTGACATAACCAGTTTCGAAATCTATCATGTATGACGCATCAACGCTATAAAGAGGTATTTTATCGCGGGTAATACTAAAGTCAATCAAAGAGGAAACACCTCGGCGTAATATTTTTACATTTACTATCGACCCACGAGGGCCACGTAACCGTTTCATAATACTTGAATTCTGCATTTTGACACCTGCTACTAAAGTATCTTCTATTGAAATGATCCGATCTCCGGGAAGCACACCCACTTTTGCGGCAGGACAGCCTGAAATGGTTTGTACCACATAAAGCGTATCTTCTAACATTTGGAATTGTATGCCAACGCCATCAAAAGAACCTTCGAGTGGCTCATTCATGCTTTCCACTTCTTCTTTGGGAATATAAACAGAATGAGGATCTAAGTCTTTCAACATACTGACAATGGCACTGGCAACTAACTTCTTCTGATCTACCTGATCGACATACAAAGCATTAATCGCGTTGAGAGTATAAACCAATTTTGCACTGTTGTCGTTAAGCGAAAATTGAGACTGTGCATGAACTGGAACCAAAGATGACAAAAGGAAAAGGGAGAAAAAAAATTGTTTCATGTGGTTTTGATTGATTTTTTGTATTAAAGACACATAAAACTTGCCCCGATTAATCGGGACTCGTTTCATTGAAAATGAGTATGAATAAAAAATGAGAACCTTTTTAAGTTACTAACACTGTGTTGTATAATAAAGCAGGATCTTAAAACGTAACTAAAAAGCAGGTCTATAAGCCGGGTTCTGTATTCCGACGAGCGGAATGCTTGTCATTTATCTAGGATTGTTGTCTCCAACAACCTCTTGCGGCCTACCCTCCAACATCGGACGAGCAATCCTCAAACGTTGGTATACATGGCCTTACAACCCATAAGACGTACGGCCACCCATGTTACCATGAATGCCGGTGAGCTTTTACCTCGCCTTTTCACCCTTATCCCGCCAAAGCGAGACGGTTCTTTTCTGTTACGTTACTCTGCCCTCACGAACAGCTTCCCGTTAGGAAATATGGTGCTCTGCGTTGCCCGGACTTTCCTCTTCGACAAGCGAAGCGACAAGCCGACCTGCTTTCTAACGACAAAGATAGTTCATTTCAATAACACTGCATACACTCTATATTCTGAACTTTTATTCCCGGCTATATAACTTGGTTTCATAATGTATCAAAACTTAAGCATGGTGCTATTATCATATAAAAAAAGAGGACAACAACCAAGACAGCACAATAAAACATATCAGCGAAATAAACGAAAACAAAGCGAAGTTTGTGAAAATTGAACCATTTATCTATATAGCAGTGTGGTTCTTTTCTTCAATTTAACATTTCGACTTGGAGAGTAGCAAAAACTTCTAAATCACCAAATCGAATTGTTAAATGAGTCGAAAGTCAACATTCTTTAGCACCTAAAAAGAATCATATCTTCTTTTTTTGATGATATTTGCCCTTGATTTTAAGTTAAAAAGTAATGTATTTATTCATTCAAAAACATGTAAACTTATGAAAATTAAAGTATTAAGCGTAACACTTTTGTTTGTCGGTTTGATTTCTACAAACGCAGAAAATCATCCAACGGTGCACGGCAATGAGATTGTCGCAACTGGAGGTTTTATTCAAACTCCTATTTCGAATGTTGATTATGTAACCTCTGGTCGCAACAGCAATAATGGCCCAGATTTTACGGTAGCAGCGACTAATACTGTAAATGCTGTAGTACACGTAATGACAAAATTGAATCCATCGTCCCAAAGTATGGGAAACAACATGCAACAAGACCCATTTTTCGGCTTCTTCTTTGGGATACCAAATCAACCGCATCAAGTAGAACCTCAAATGTCCAGTGGGTCAGGTGTTATTATTTCAACAGATGGTTACATTGTAACCAATAATCACGTGATTGAAGGTTCAGACAACATACAGGTGGTACTTAATGATAAGAGAACATTCGATGCCACTGTAGTTGGAACAGACCCAAATACCGATTTGGCGTTGCTGAAGATTAACTCGAAAGATCTCACAACAATTGTTTTTGGAAATTCAGATGATTTGAAGGTTGGTCAATGGGTGCTGGCTGTTGGAAATCCATTTAATTTAACCTCAACAGTAACAGCAGGCATTGTGAGTGCAAAAGGGCGAAATATCAACATTATTTCTTCAAAGATGCCTATAGAATCATTTATTCAAACAGATGCAGCCATAAATCCCGGAAACAGTGGCGGAGCATTGGTCAATACGCGCGGTGAATTAATAGGGATTAATACAGCTATTGCATCTGAAACAGGCACATACAATGGATATGGGTTTGCCATCCCGGTAAGTATCGTGAGTAAAGTAGTAGCTGATTTGAAACAATATGAAGAAGTTCAACGTGCTGTTTTAGGCGTTACGATTCGTGATATAGATGCTGATTTCGCAAAAGAAAAAGGGCTGAAAACACTTCAAGGTGCTTATGTATCAGGGTTCTCAGATCCAAGTGCAGCGATGGACGCAGGCATTAAAGAAGGAGATGTTATTTTTAAAGTGAACTCAACACTTGTTAATTCTGTGGCTGATTTGCAAGATCAAATTGGCCGTTGTCACCCGGGTGAAAAAATAAGCATTACTTATAATCGTAAAGGTAATGATAAAACGGTGGATGTTACTTTGCGCAATGCTTCAGGAGGAACTAAATTGGTAAAAAACAAAGGGATTGAAGCATTAAACGCTTCGTTTGAAGAGATTAATAACACGTTGAAAGATCAGTTGCATCTATCTGGTGGAGTTCAAATTGTAGGATTGGAAAAAACCAGTATTTTAGCTCAAGCAGGAGTAAAAAAAGGATTGATAATCATCAAAATGAATAATCAACCAGTACGTACAATTTCTGATCTTCAAAACATTGTAAAGGACATTAATAATGCTTCTGCTAAAGATAACGGATTATTCATTACCGGCGTTTATCCTGATGGAGAGGTAGCTTACTATGCTATTGATATGTCAAAATAGATAAAAGGGTGTACTTGTTCTTAACCGGATTAAAATCCGGTCTTTCAATTGATCTTCTTACCAATGAAGTGAGGAGATCAATTTTTTTGTAAATTACTCCATTCTGTCGATTCGAAGATTTTACAATTTATAAAAGAGGTTCGTAAGTTGGGCTTGAATTACATCAATGTGAACATTTAGCATATTGTTTTAATTAAGAGACATGTTCAAGCTGCTGTTTGTGCAGTATTAGTGGTCGGTTCGGATATTTTCGCTAATTTTGTATTCCGAATAATCAACAACATACATATCTCATAACTCATAATATTTCATGGAATTAGATAGCAAATACAATCCTTCGGAAGTAGAATCAAAATGGTATCAATATTGGTTGGATCGTGGTTTTTTCCATTCAACACCTGATAAGCGCGAACCTTATTCCGTGGTCATTCCACCACCTAATGTAACCGGTGTCTTACACATGGGGCACATGCTGAACAATACCATCCAAGATATTTTGATACGACGTGCCCGTATGCAGGGGAAAAACGCCTGTTGGGTACCCGGCACTGACCATGCCTCCATTGCCACAGAAGCAAAAGTAGTGGCAAAATTAGCCGACGAAGGGGTAAAAAAGAGAGACCTGACTCGTGATGCCTTTTTAGAACATGCCTGGCAATGGACTGATAAACACGGAGGTATTATCCTTGAGCAATTGAAAAAATTGGGTGCATCATGTGATTGGGATCGTACCTGTTTTACAATGGATAAGGTACGTTCCGAAAGTGTGAACAAAGTGTTTGTTGATCTTCATAAAAAAGGATTAATTTATCGGGGCGTTCGCATGGTGAATTGGGATCCGAAAGCCTTGACGGCTCTTTCGGATGAAGAAGTGATTTACAAAGAACAACAAGGTAGTTTGTATTATTTAAAATATAAAATTGAAACCCCTGAAGCCTCCAAAAAGAATGAATATGCTGTCGTAGCAACTACCCGGCCGGAAACAATTCTTGGCGATACAGCCATGTGCATCAACCCGAACGATCCTAAGAATGCATACCTCAAAGGAAAAAAAGTAATTGTTCCCCTGATCAATCGCATTATTCCCGTTATTGAAGATGAATATGTGGATATTGAATTTGGAACGGGCTGCTTGAAAGTAACTCCGGCTCACGATGTAAATGACTATATGTTAGGTGAAAAATTCAATTTACCCATTATAGATATTTTCAACGACAACGGTACATTAAATGAACATGGGCAAATGTATGCAGGGATGGATCGCTTTGAAGTACGCAAACAGATTGTCAAAGATCTGGAAGCAGTAGGTCTGCTTGAAAAGGTAGAACCTTATACCAACAAAGTAGGCTTTTCCGAACGTACGAACGTGGTGATTGAACCAAAACTTTCAATGCAATGGTTTCTCAAGATGGAAAACCTTGCCAAGCCTGCATTAGATGCCGTGATGAACGACGAAATTAAATTAGTGCCTCCAAAATTCAAAAACACCTATCGGCACTGGATGGAGAACGTGAAAGATTGGTGCATTTCACGGCAATTATGGTGGGGTCATCGTATTCCTGCATATTATTTACCTAAAGGAGGCTATGTAGTAGCACTTACAAAAGAAGAGGCTTACAAGAAAGCATTGTCAATTGTCAATTATCCATTGTCAATTGATGATCTGATTCAGGATGAAGATGTGCTCGATACATGGTTTTCTTCATGGTTGTGGCCAATTTCTGTTTTTGATGGCATCAATCATCCCGATAATCCTGACATAAAGTACTATTATCCCACTGCCGACCTGGTAACGGCTCCTGATATTCTCTTTTTCTGGGTAGCCCGAATGATTATTTCCGGATATGAATATCGTCAACAACCTTGTTTCCATCATGTTTATTTAACCGGTATTGTGCGTGACAAACTGGGACGAAAAATGTCTAAGTCTTTGGGTAATTCACCCGAGCCTCTTACGTTGATTGAAAAATATGGCGCCGACGGAGTACGGATGGGCATGATGCTTGCGGCTCCTGCAGGTAATGATATTTTGTTCGATGAATCATTGTGCGAGCAAGGACGAAATTTCAATAACAAAATATGGAATGCTTTGCGTTTGATCAAAGGTTGGGAAATAGCTAATATCCCCCAACCAGAATCGTCAATATTAGCAATACGCTGGTTCGATGCCAAATTGAGTCAAACCATCATTGAAGTAAATGATCTATTTGATAAGTACCGTATCAGTGAAGCTTTGATGGCTGTTTACAAACTCTTTTGGGATGAATTTTCTGCGTGGTACTTAGAATTAATCAAACCCGCATATCAGCAGCCTATCGATAAAATAACGGTAGAAATTACTATCGAATTCTTTGAAAAGTTGCTTAAATTACTGCATCCTTTTATGCCGTTTATAACCGAAGAGCTTTATCATGCATTGAAAAAACGCAGTGAGAATGATAGTATTATGGTTAGTTTGCTGCCTCAAGCAGGAATCATTGACACAACATTATTAACTGCTTTTGATAACGCAAAAGAGATTATTGCTGGTATTCGTACTATCCGACTACAAAAAAACATTCCTAACAAAGAATTTCTTGAATTACAAATAATGAACGAGCAGCAAGTATCATTGCCTGCTGTCATATTGAAAATAGCTAATCTCAGCAAGATTGAAATTGTCAAAGATAAAGCCTCTGGTGCTTCATCTTTTATGGTTGGAACCATAGAATATGCTGTTCCTCTAGGAAAAATGATCGATGCTGAAGTTGAAATTAAGAAATTGAATGATGAATTGAATTATCAACAAGGATTTTTAACTTCAATCGAAAAGAAACTCAGTAATGAAAAATTTGTTGCCAATGCAAAACCTGAAGTTGTTGAAATGGAGCGCAAAAAATTAGCTGATGCAAAAAGTAAAATTGTTTCAATTAAAGAAGCCATGGCAGCTTTAAAAACTTTATAAAATGGATTATCAAGCACTTTGTCTTTCAGTTTGCATACATGCACGTGTTGCTGGCAAGTTCATAGCCAACGAACGCGCTCATTTCGATCTGAGTAAGGTTGAAAATAAAGGATTACATGATTTAGTGAGTTATGTCGATAAAACTTCAGAAAGGCAACTTGTAGATTCACTACAAAATCTATTGCCTGAAGCAGGCTTTATTGTCGAAGAAGGAACATCAACCAAACGTGGCGAACGTTTTAATTGGGTTATTGACCCTTTGGACGGCACCACAAATTTCATTAGCGGAGTTCCTGTTTACGCAGTTAGTATTAGCCTTTTAGAGGCTGATGAATTAGTTTTGGGAGTTGTATATGAAATTGGACATGATGAATGTTTTTATGCCTGGAAAGGGAGTAAAGCATATCTAAACGGTGAGGAAATTCATGTTTCCAACACAGCAACTATTCCTGATGCATTATTGGCTACCGGATTTCCATATTCCAATTTCGAACAATTGGACAATTATCTGGCTTTATTGAAATGGGGCATGACTGAAGCACGCGGAGTTCGTCGTCTTGGCTCGGCGGCAACTGATTTGGCTTATGTTGCCTGTGGTCGTTTTGATGCTTTTTTTGAATATGATCTTAAACCGTGGGATGTAGCAGCCGGAGCTTTCATTGCACAACAAGCCGGTGGCAATGTATTTGATTTTTCAGGTGGAAATCAGTATGTTTTCGGAGGAGAAATTATTGCTTCCAATCCCTTGATATCAACAATCATGCTAGAACAAATAATAGCCTTTATGAAATGATTTTGAACTGTTATTTATAAAAAAGAGACTGATCAAGGTTTTATTCCTTATTCAGTCTCTTTTTTATTATAGTAAATTAATAAAAAATGCGGAGAGAAAGGCTCTATAACCTAATATATTAACAACTATCATAGGCTATCTAAAACACTATGAATCATAGATAATTATACTACTAAATAAACATAAAACATCATAGAATATAGTAGCGTATCTCATATTTAGTCCCTATCTTTGTGGGTAGGGACTAAACGAAGGGACTAAAATATAAGCTATGAATATTCAAAGAAAACACCTATTCTTTCCTGACAAAGAAGGTAACGAAAAAATCGGATATGCACCGGATGCAAAGTTGAGGTTACGTATTAGATACGACAAAACCAAAGTTATAAACTTCAACGTTGGTTATCGTGTTGAGCTTGCTAAATGGATAACAGAAGCGCAAAGATGCAAGGCAGGAACTTCGCACGGCTCAAAGAAAGTCAGTGCATCGGAAATCAACAAAGAGATACAGCGGCTTGAAACAATAGCAGAAACGGTTTTTAAGCAGTTTGAAACAAACAACTACATGCCAACCGTGAACGAGTTCAGGGATGAATTTAATTTAGCTTGTGGGCGAAAAATTGAAGCGTTGGAAGCTAAAACCTTTTTTAGTGTCTTTGATGAATTTGTACGGACAGCCGGATATACGAATGAATGGACAAAAGCAACATTCACAAAGTTTGCTTCAATAGAAAACCACCTTAGAACATTCAATTCTAAACTTGATTTAGAGACTTTGACTGAAAGCGATTTGCAAAACTTTGTTGGGTACATGCACTCTATTGAAATGAGAAATACCACTATTGCAAAGAACGTGGCATTTGTGAAATGGTTCTTAAGATGGACGTTTGGCAAAGGATATTACACAGGGAACCTACATTTGACATGGAAGCCTAAATTCAAAGGCACAGACGGGAATCAGAAAGAAGTAATTTTTCTTTCATGGAATGAATTGATGAGGCTTTACAATTATGAAGTACCAGAAAGCAAGCAATATTTGGAACGTGTTCGGGATGTGTTTTGTTTTACTTGTTTTACTTCATTACGCTATTCAGACGTGGCGAAATTAAGCCGTTCGGATGTAAAACCTACTCATATATCAATCGTAACACAAAAGACCACAGACAGCCTAAAAATAGAGCTTAACAAATATAGCTTAGCAATTTTAGACAAATACAAAGATGTTCCTTTCCCAAATAATAAGGTTTTGCCGGTAATCTCAAACGTTCGGATGAATATCTACCTTAAAGAACTCGGACAGCTTGCAGGGTTGAACGATCCGCAACGTATTGTTTATTTCAAAGGTAGCCAACGCGTAGAAGAAGTGTATCCAAAATACGAATTACTTACAACACATTGTGGAAGAAGGACGTTTATAGTTAATTCTTTATATTTAGGCATACCAGCTGAGGTTATCATGCGTTGGACTGGACACAGTGACTTTAAAGCCATGAAACCATACGTTAAAATAGTGGACGAACTGAAAGAGCAAGAAATGAATAAGTTCAATGAGAAATGAAAATCTGATTTAGAATATCCTTACATGAATCTATAAATATATATTACTATGATACATTCTAATTATGAAAATCACTGTCAAACAATAGTTCAGAATATAAACCATTTGGATAACTCTCGCGATATTGAAAACGTTATAGACTTGTTTCATTCTCAAATTAAGCATTTTAACGATGAGCAAATCTTAACTTATATAGATGAGCTCATGAAAACAATGAAGCTTAATTTTGATCATGGAGGATTAGACTTTTGGGGGAAAGCACCAGAGAGAAGTGGAATATTTATTGAAGAATTGAACAATGTCAAAAAGTCTATTCAAGGGAAGAAACATATTGAGAATGAAAGTCCATCTAAAGGATTATCTGATGAAGTAGAAATAACATCACCACCCCTTACCACTATTTATGGAACTGATGAAAAGACACTACGTGCTGCACATAAGATATTCCAAGATGCTGGATTTATCAAAAAAGATATTGATTCATGGTTGTACTGGTTTGGTGGAAAACCATGTGATAAACATAAACAATTAGAGTGGAACTTCAAGAAAGGGGAAAGAGGGGAAATAAGCTCACTACTCTATTTTCTTGATAAACTTTGCCCTGATTTTGGAACATTCGAGAAAAAAAACAGAAAAATTAAAGAAGCGAACGCCATTTTTGGAATCAAAATTAATGGACAAAGCAAAAAAACTACACTTAATGACGTTAAAACTACCATTAATAAAGCCTTTGAAGCCGTGAAATAACGATTTTTGTTACCACCTCAATACCCCCCAATAGCGTTTGTTATTGGGGGTTTTTTTGTCCTTTTATTACCACTAAAACAAGTTATGTTACCACTTGTGGTAACATAATATATTGATAGTCAATGATATAAGCCATTATAATGTCGTAAATTGCAACATCAAATTTGATAAGATAACAAGGGGGACGCTCCTTAATTTTTTCATTTCAAAATTATTATCATTATGATTAATTTCATTGACAGCAATACACCTATTGCATTGCTAACAGTTGGACAATTGAAGGAGCTTTTAGGCGCACCTCAAAAAGAGGATGAAATACAAAGTGTTGGAAAACGCTACGTGTATGGTATTAGAGGCATTGGGGGGTTATTTAACTGTTCAATCCCCACAGCAAGCCGTATCAAGGCAAGTGGCAAAATTGATGCTGCAATAAAACAGATAGGGCGTAAAATAGTAGTGGATGCTGATTTGGCCTTAGAATTAGCAGGCCGTAAAAATAAAAGAATATGAAAACCCAAAAAGAAGCGGCTGCATCCCTGACAGATACAACCGCGAATAAGTTTAACACCCACAAAGATAATACATCTTTGCCTGAAAACCAAACATTTGAAGTAATTATTTCTGAAAATACTCAACTTTCAACCGAAGTGATTTTCCCTATTGATGTCTTTCCTAAAGTATTGAGAGATTTTGCGGTAAATGTTTCTGAAACATATGGTACGCCCATAGAATTTGGTGCTATGGCTGCTTTGTCCGCTATCAGTGCATCATTACAAAAAAAGGTTCAAATATTCGATGGAAGGTTTTATAATTATCCTCAACTATGGGTGATGATAGTAGCACCGACCGGAACAGGCAAAACGGAGCCAATGAATTTAGCCTTTAAACCACTTCAGGCCATTGAGAAAGTCTCTTTTGATGCTTATCAGATTGAGTATTCAAAATGGCAAATAGAAGCCTTTGAATGTCGAGACAAGAAACAACCCGAACCTGATAAACCTATTTTCAAACAGTCGATTATTGACGATAGCACACCGGAAGCACTATATGAAACGCTGTCTAATAATGATGAATCATTGACTCTGTTTCGTGATGAGCTATCCGGTTGGTTTGCTGACTTTGGAAGGTATGGAAAGAGTGGCGAAATAAGTAGGTATCTATCTATTTTCAATAATGGACAGTTTACAATCAATCGGAAGCAAGACCGCCCACGACTTATTTCTAAGCCCTTTCTAAGCATTTTAGGCTCTATCCAACCCAAAATATTACATGACGTCTTGAATAGCAACAATATGAAAGAAAGTGGCTTTTCGAGTAGGTTTCTATATGTTGCACCTCAACAAATTGAACGCCCTAAATATAAAGAATCAGAGCCTGATAAAGAAATAATCTTACAATACAATGAATTGATAAATCATACTCATGGTTTACAGATTGATTATTGTTTAACCTTATCAGTAGAGGCAAAGAAACTGTTTATGGCTTTCCATGATGAATTGACCGATTTGTACAACGGTTCAACGGATAAGTTTCTAAAAGGTGGTTACGCTAAGTTAGACGTTCACTGTTTACGGTTAGCCTTAATCATTGCTTTTATTCGTGGTGCTTATGATGAAAATGAATGGAACACCGGCCAAATCCCACCTGAAGCAATGCAAGCCGCTATTGACATTTCGAGGTATTTTCAAGCGACATTGAAAAGAGTTGGAGAAATGGAACATCATGAAAGTAAGAATGAGTTGACTAATGAGACTCTCATTAAAGAAATTTTCAAACGTTTTAAGCCAACCAGCCAAAACCAATTAGCTGAAATATTGGATATATCCCAGCAATATATTAGCAAAGTTCTAAATAAGTAGTAGGTTGTAGGGTTGTAGGTTGTAGCCTTTATATAATACTGTAATACAATATACTATATCATTATTAGCTACAACCACCCTTCAACCAATAAAATCAAAGAGAAAATAACAAGGTTGTAAGCTGTAGTAACTTAAATAACTATTAAATAGATACATAAATCACCTACAACCTACAACCTTACAACCACGCATTAGAAAAGAATTATGAAAAAGAATATTTTAGATGTTGATGTTTCGATCTATAAAAACGTATTTGATCTAACAGGTAATAAAGTGAATCTTATGACATGGTTGAAATCCGATAAACACAAAGATAAGGTTGATGTTATTCGATCAATTTCTAACAAGAAAGAGAGAGACGAACTTAAGAAGCAATTGCCACAGATAACACCAGCCGGATTATTTTCTCTAAGGAATGAACAAGGACTTATCAAACATAGTCGCTTAATGGTGGTTGATATTGATAGCAAGGATAACCTTCATATTTCAAACTTCCAATCATTGAAAAAAGAATTAAGCCATTTGAAAGAAATTGCTTACTGTGGGTTGAGCGTTTCCGGTGCAGGATATTTCTGCTTAATCCCTATTGCTTTTCCTGATTGGCATAGGCAACAATTTGAACAAATAAAGATTGACTTTCAACGAATGGGAATAAATATTGATCCGTGTGGTAGTGACGTTTGCCGGATGCGTTGTTATAGTTGCGACAATGAAGCCTATTTCAATTTCGATGCTATTCCTTATCGTGGCGTGTATGTACCACAGAAAGCCCCTAAAACAGCTTATAACGAGGTTAATGTAGGCGAAACCATTAATACCCTTGTCAGAACAATAATTGCCAATAAAACAGATATTACAGGCGATTATAGACAATGGTTTTCAATCGGATGCAGCCTTGCAAATGAACTTGGCGAACGTGGACGGGTTGTGTTTCATGCTGTCAGTGCTCAAAGTGAAAAGTACAGCCAATTTCAAACAGAAAAGCAATTCAATCAATGTTTGAAACACAGTTACGGAGTTACTATCAGTACGTTCTTTTTCTATTGCAAGAATGCAGGAATAACTTTTAAAACAACTTAAAATCTATCCATCATGGCAAAATACAACAAAGAAATAGTCAAGCAAATAACCGACCTTATAAAGGCGGATAGCTATACCATTGCTGAAATATGTATAATGAATGGGATAGACATTGACATATTCTATGATTGGAAACTTAAGAAACCCGAATTTTCCGAAGCTATTAAAAAGGCTGAAGAATACAGGAAGCAGTTCTTTGTTATTGAGGCAAAGAAATCACTGATAAAAAAGATTCAAGGCTACCCTCTAATGATTGTAGTATCTATTTTATATTAATATCAATTTCGTTATCAAGAAAAGCATTCCTGCGTTTTGCCTCGAATTCCCTGTTCGCTTCTTCGACAAACGAATGAAATTTGGATTTATCCGGAAGAGATAGAGCTGTCGGCTCCTCTTTTACCTTTGGCAGAATGAATTCTGTAAGTTTTAGCAAAACATCTATTCTTTGCTTTGGTTCCAGTGCCTTAATATCGGCCTTCATTTGACTAAGGTTTTCTTCCAACAAGGATTGAAAGATATTTCTTATCTCCGATGTAGAGCGGTTCGGCGTTCCCTTAGGCCGTCCGTTTAAATTGCCTGTTTTTCCTTTTGGTTGTGCCATAATCATTGTATTTTAATGTTGTTTTCATTCATAAGCTGCAAGAACTCATCAAAGCTGTGGACAAACAAATAGCAACCACCAGATACAATAACATCATTCTGTACCTTCAACTGGTCGGGGCGTGGTTTATCGTGTCCTGCCTTAATCTCAATAGATATATGTTTACCATCAATCACCGCTGTAATGTCGGCCATGCCAAGCGTGCTTCCTGACTTTCTCCAGATACCACGTTTAACGTCGTAAATCCCCATAGTATTAACCCTTGCTGCAAAGTACTTATTGACCTTCAACCATGCTATGATAAGGCTTGTAAGTCCGTTTGCGGTATCGTCTCTGAAGTGATGAGCGTATGTTGTCATGTTCGGATGCTGTCTCCAATAGCATTCATCATAACGCTTCTCAAAGGCTTTAACTGATTGAGGTTTTAGGTATCGTGCTTTCAGTGTTTTCTTTTTTGGCAATGTATTAAGTAATGCCTGTACTTCAACCCTACTCATGATTTAAGACTTTTAGAAAGCAGGAGTACAATAAAAAAGAGAATTATCAAACACAGATTTCTTTTGCGTCTTTTCATAAGAATATTTTTTTAGTGGTTAGTTACGGGGTTAAGGTTACACCTTGCATAAAACTCTTTGTTGAGTAATGAACATAAAGCCCTCATACCTGCATATTTATATGCTCTGAAAAACTAAAATATTGAAGTAAATTATATTTGACTATTTTTTCACTCAAAATTTCAATTTTCGTCTCAATTAGGCATTCGTACCTGTGGACGGCTTATCGTTTTTATTGCTTTCGCAATATGCAGTACCTGTCGTCGGGCGGGCGGAGCAGGGTTTTTGATTTGATAAGTCCCAATCGAGATTTTTTTATCAGATAAACTGATGGTTCTTTAATTATCTCCCCAAAGAACAGCTTAAAGAAAAGGTGTCTATTTAATTTGCCATTTTGTTTATTTTTTATTTTTGCGCCCTGCCAGCTCTAAAGCAGCATCGGCGTCTATGATTATCTTACGCCCGATTTGGGTTATGGCCGGGTCAAACCTTCCGCTCTTTTTAAATCTATTAGCGGTAGGTGTGCTGCACCCTAAAAGCGAAGCAAGTCCGGCAATGCCGTATATATAACGTTTTTCACTTGAAGGCTTTTGAGTTTCCTTCAGAAGTTCCTTGAACTGTGCTACAGTCAGTTGTACGATAGGAGTACTTTCATTTATTGTTTCCATAAAAATTGATTTACGTATATTTATGCGTTTTGAAAGCACAAATTACGCTAATATATGCAGGACTAAGAGTTTGAATTATAGCATACTTGCAATGAACTTGTATTAAATATATTTAAAAGGACTTATTGTCTATCATAATCAGAGAATATATTTATACAATCAAGAACAGCCTATTTGGGATGCTACTTTGTATTACTGGTGGGCGGGTGGAGAATACAATATAGGAATGTCAAAACCAACATATAAAACAGGGGAAAAGCCACTATTTATCATTCTGTTTTTGAGAATCTCTATTTAGAAGAAGATGTGTGGTTATTTTGCTTATTCATACTGTGACTTTCAGATAACGACATACGACAAATAGCTTGTTCATTTGATAACTTGCAAAATACATTTTGTACATTTGCAACATTAAGTATAATACTCCTCTATCATTATTTTACTATATGCAATCAGAAGCTTACTTTGACAATATTGGCAAACAAATTTATAACGAACTTTTGCAAGCCAAATCAACCATTGTAGTAGCTGTGGCATGGTTCACTGATTCTTCTTTGTTTGAACTTCTATACCAGAAAGCACTTCAACAAGTGGATGTGAAGTTATTATTGATGCAGGATGAGACAAACAGTCAAAGTGGAATAGACTATTCACGTTTGGTCAAAGCAGGTGGTAAAGTGTGGATGTTTCGCAATAAGAATGGTAATGGCACTTTGATGCACAATAAATTTTGTTTGATTGATGGACTAACTGTGATAACCGGTTCTTATAATTGGACAAATCAGGCCAGACGCAATCACGAATCAATTATTATTCTTAGGGAGGATAATGACACTGTTATGAAATTTCAGGTTGAGTTTCAACACTTGGTTGAAAAAGCAATTACAGTAAATAGAGTTCCTAAAATAAATACACGTCAAAACAAACCAAATCCGGTGGTAAGGCCAAATGTGGCTATTCAACTCCCCAAAAAGACAAAAACTGAAATAAGTTTTAAGGATTTCATGGCAAATTTTATTGTGTCGTTTTTGAACTTATCAATTTATGGATCTCTTGTTCTAATATTTATTTTTCATATTGACCTTTCTTTTTCAAGTATAGTCACTATGTTAGTTGTTTTCTTATTCATAAGTCTAATTATTAGCATTATAATATTAAGCAGGAATATTGTTAAGATTAAAAACAATACTCATGCAGAAAATATCAAAAGAAAAAATATAATCTTTTTCGTATGTTTATTTTCTTCGATTATAATTGGAGGAGGGTTGTTTTTTTTACTCTCTCAAAATACAGATGTTAATTCAGAAGATTATATTAATCCTATATGGCCATCGTTAATCGTTACTTTCATAATTATATTTGTAGGACTTATTTTTAAGTTCGGTTCTAACGAAAAATCACAAGATCATGGAAAAGAAGGTATCCAAGATTATAAACCAACAATTAATGTTGATCCAAATGATTCAGCGGCATATATAATAGTGAGGGGACTTGCAAAAGAAAATTCAGGTGATCATCAAGGTGCTATCCAAGAATATAACCAAGCCATTGCTATTGATCCAAATCATTCTTTGGAATACGGAATAAGAGGACTTGCAAAATACAATTTAAAAGATTATCAAGGTGCAATAGAAGATTATACAAAAGCCATAGCCATCGATCCAGAATATGCCATTGCATACTACAATAGAGGAATTGCAAATATGACATTAAAGGATTATCAAGGTGCGATAGAAGATTATACACAAGCTACTGCTATTGATCCAAATGATGTATCATTATATAGGGATAGAGCAATAAGTAAAGACTTTATGGAAGATTATCAAGGATCAATAGAAGATTATACTCATGTAATTGCCATTGATCCAAATCATTCTTGGGCATACAGTGTTAGAGGAAATGCAAAATGCGGATTACAAGATTATCAAGGTGCAATTGAAGATTTTACCCAAGCAATTATTATTCATCCAAATGATACAAGTGCATACTCCAATAGAGGAAATGCAAAAAGTGAGATAAAAGATTATCAAGGTGCAATAGAAGATTATACTCATGTAATTGCCATTGATCCAAATCATTTTTGGGAATACAACAATAGAGGACTTGCAAAATACAATTTAAAAGATTATCAAGGTGCAATAGCTGATTATAATCAAGCCATTAAAATTGATCCAAATGATGCAGATGCATACTACGATAGAGGAAATGCAAAAAGTGAATTAAAAGATTATCATGGAGCGATAGATGACTATACTCAAGCCATAGCTATTGATCCAAAATATGCATATGCATATCGTTTTAGAGGAGATGCAAAATTAGTATCGAATGATAAACAAGGTGCTTATAGCGACTGGAGCAAAGCCGGAGAATTAGGAGATGCAGATGCCTATAAGTTAATACAAAAGTATTGTCAATAAGTTTTTGGAGAAATGAATATGCAAATGACAAAATGGATATTTAAAATATTGTGAATATTTCGCATTTCAATAAAGGAGGAATAAATATTGATATGAGTTAAATTGATACTTAAATATATTATGATGGAAATAAATAAATTGAAGCAGATTATATCAAGGGAAGTAATTATTCTTTTCAAAGGGTTTGCATTAATAGCTTTTATATGGATAGCTATTGTTGTGTGTCAGCAAATTGGAATTAAGTTTATCCCTCATGCTTTAGACTCAATAACATATAAACTCGATCCATTGTCCGATAATAAAATAGCAGACATTTATGGGTTGGAGACTCTATATAATGATAGTATGAAGAATATTAGTCTCAATGAATTTATAGAGCATATTAATAGTTCTATTGAATACAGAGATACTATTTTCACAAGGTATGCTGAACATTCAGTTCAATATAATCACATAGCTCCAAAAACCGCAATAACTTTTAAACAGCTACATTCTAAAGATTCTAATGGGCATATTATACAAGTTGTTTTCTTACTTCTTTTGGGTATTTATTTGTTTCGTATTTGTTCTATTTTATTTATTTTGGCACTAAAAGATTCAAATGTTAATAATGACAGGAAACGCAAGATTATAATATCAAAAAAACAAATTAAAATAATCATTATTACAGTTTTATCCTTAATCGTTCTTGCTATTTTATCATTACTTATGGTTAATTACATCAGCACTAATTACAAATCAAAAGGAGATGTTGAAATGCATTCAGGCAATTTCAAGGGTGCAATAAGAGACTATACCCAAGCCATTAAGTTCAAACAAAATTATAGAGAAGCATATTACAAAAGAGGTGTAGCAAAAGATAGCATAAAAGATTATGTTGGGGCAATAAGTGATTATAATAAAGCTATTGCTATATATTCCAAATATTTAGATGCATATATCAGTAGAGGAAATGATAAATTGAATTTCAAGAATTATCAAGAAGCAATTAAAGATTTCAATCAAGCCATCATTATTGATCCATACAATGCAAAATCTTTTATTAATAGAGGATGGGCAAAATTGAAGTTAGAAGACTATGAAGAAGCAATTAAAGATTTCAATCAAGCTTTTATTATAGACTCAAATTATTTAAATTTATTCTTCCATAATGGAGGAATAAAAAGCAAAATGATGTTTGTGATAGTAAATAATCAAAGTGGGGTCATTCCATTTGACAAAATAAATGATTTTGCTAAAGATTATACATATGCACAAATTCTTTTGGTAATCAAGGGACAATTAATTCTTGTAAATGCAAGCAACTATTTAGATTTTAAGAAACAAAATCCCGATGCTGTATTTTTTACTGAAGATACGTATGACATAATACAACAATATTGCAAATAGCATCTTATCATAATTTCTTTCCACCACTGTCGCGGTTTTGTAAATCGTGCTAACACATTAAAACAACTATTTAGGTCACAGGTCAAAGACTACGAGTGTTCGGAAGATTGATATATTGCTGTCATAAGCGTTCTTTGATATAGTTTTTTTTGATTGATACTTATTTGAATCTTTTTTTTAACGGAATACTAGTGATGGATCACCACCACAAAAACGGACAGTCAAGGCAATAATCAATTCATCCAGCTCAATGCCAAAGCGTCTTTTGGCTGTTTTATAACCGATATTATTCAATCGTTTGTAAATCAACAGCAACATGGATAAGATTAAAGTCATATAGAGTATAATCTTTATTCCGTTTTCATTGGTTGACATAAAGTGGCTAAAGTTCAACTCTTGTTTTACAAAGCGGAAGAAAACCTCAATATCCCAACGTTTCCGATACAAAGCAGTTATATTTTCTGCTTTTTCCCCTTTCAGATTTGTCAGAAACAAGAGGGTTTCTCCATCCTTGTTTTCGGTAGTTATCAGTCTGAAGGTTTCTTTGGTCAACTCTTTTGTTTTTCTATTATTGACCCAGTTATACAAATAAACGATTTCATCTTTGAGTAATTTCAAATCACCAATTAATCTGTCACCTTGTTCAAGAACTTCAACACTTTTATACGAAGCACCTGGATTCAAACGAGTAACAAAATCGATAGTATCACTCTGGAGTTCATCGAAAACACTTCGTTTATTGACTCCACGGTCAAAGACATAAATCTGTTGTTTATATTTCTGAGCATGATCTTTTATAACCTGTGGAATGGTAAGACATTCATTTAATTGGCTTTGGTCTAAAAATGTTTCCACATTACAAGGAAGTATTCCATCAAAGGCAACAGTAAACTTGGCTTGTTTCTTACTATTGTTTTTGTGTTTGAAATTCATGCCCTGTGCTAGTTTAGCCGACGTTTCGGCAACCATTGTTGAATCGACCCGAACAAGATTATATTTATCAAGTTCCTGCCGGGAATACAATTGACTAAGATGATTATAAAAATGTTCGAATAGCTTCTCAAAAAAGCTTACATCCATTACGGATAATCGCTCTGATATAGAACTATAACGAACCGTCTTATCTTGATCTAAGTTGAATAAAAATTTAAACTTTACGCTATTGAATATATCCTCCATCGTACGCAAACTTGTACGATCGGATTCTAACAAGGAATAAAGTATCATATAAAACACTGAACGCCCATATAAAACCTTCGTGCAATAATCCACGTGGGTATTGGCGGCCAGCGTACTTATTTTGTCATCAGGAATAACACTCAACAGTTCTTTTACTGTTATGTTTTTAATTGACTTATTTTGGTGCATCTAAACTCGTTTAATTTCGATGCAAAAATACCAAATAATTATATGTCAAAAACTATGTTATACATACTATTTATCAACAACTTACAGTGAATTGTGTTGATAAATCAGGGTTATTTTTCGTTTTTGAAATTCCAGAGATAAAGCAGGCTATTTTTTCCCCTTTATTTCAACTGAAATTACTAATTTTGAATACTTAATAATCTTCCGAACACTCGTAGTCAAAGACCTGCGCCAGCGGAGGGAAAGTCATTTATACAGGTTCAAAAGGTTGGCAATATTACTATAATAGTAATGGAAATAAGGTGTATGTGTCAAAACACTAAATAGAAGCACAAAAAATGATATGATTCCGTTAAAGATTCTTGTTTTTCAAAACATTGATATACCATGAAAAGGACACTTTATACTATAGTAATGCTATTAAGTTTCTCAACTCTATTTGGACAAACAACAATCAGATTGATCAAAAAAGATGGATTATTCTATATTCCATGTAAAGTAAATGGATTAGCTCTTAATTTTATTTTTGATACAGGAGCAAGTGATGTTACTATTTCATTGACTGAAGCTAATTTCATGTTGAAAAATGGCTATCTATCAAAAAATGAAATAATTGGAGCTTCATCTGGTCAGCTTGCCAACGGTGAAATCACAAAATCTACTACCATATTATTAAAAGAGATAGAAGTAGGGGGAATTAAAATATATAATGTGAGAGCATCAATTATTAATAATGCAGATGCATCTTTACTACTTGGTCAATCCGCTATGGCAAAATTTGGAAATTTTCAAATAGACCCAAATAATGGAATACTAACCATATCATCAAAAGAAAATATGGGTGGCAAAGTCTATAGTGCTAATAATTTATGGGTAATTAATTTAGCCAATGAAAATCTTAGTGATACAATAGCTGATTGCACTAAAGGCATTGCTATCAACCCAAAAGATACAAAAGCATACGTTAGAAGAGGAATTGCAAAATATGGATTAAACGATAAACAAGGAGCGATAATTGATTTCACTAAAGCCATTGATATCGATCCAAATGATGCAAGTGCATACCATGAAAGAGGACTTACAAAAGACATATTAGATGATTATCAAGGAGCTATTGCTGATTTCACTAAAGACATTACTATCAACTCACAAGATACAATGGCATATGTAGGGAGGGGATTTGCAAAAGAGAAATTACAAGATCATTATGGAGCGATCCAAGACTATACTCAAGCTATAATTATTGATTCAAGTGATGAATTTGCATACGTTGGAAGAGCAAATGTGTTATATGAATTACAAAATTATCAAGGAGCGATAGCAGATTATACTCAGGTTATTATACTTAATCCAAATAATGCAAATGCATACTATTATAGAGGACTTGCAAAATATAACATTGGAAATCATGAAGGTGCTTGTCAAGATTGGAGCAAAGCCGGAGAATTAGGAGATGCAAATGCCTATGATATGATTCAAAAGTATTGTCAGTAGTGATAAATCCTTTCACACAAATATCAGTATTATGAATAATGCAGTTTCTATTGTCATTAAGATTGTTCTTGCAGTTCTTTTGCTTGGATGCCTATTGAAGTTTCAATATGAATATTTTCAGTTAGTACGGTTTATAGGAATGGTAGGCTTTGCCGTTCTTGCATTCGATCAATATAAGAAAAACAAAGCCTATTTTGTGCTTTGGCTTGCTTCTGCTGTCCTTATCAATCCAATTATCAAGATAGCATTAGGAAGAACCATTTGGAACATTGTAGATGTCATTTGGGCAGTGATTCTGATAGCTTCAATATTTATACCTACAAAGGATAAAGAACCCTTACCATGAGATGAGAATGCTTGAATTGATAAATGAAAGAACCTTCACCGGAATAGTGGAGGTTTTTTTGTGTGTTAAACATACCTAAATCAATAAAAACAGTCAGTTTCACTGTAATATATATAACAAATACGTTATACCTTTGTGTCATAAAAATTATTCATGGATGAAATGGTCAGAATTACAACGAAAAGCGATCAAAAAAGGTTGGTATTTAGTCCGTAATGGTGGAAACCATGATATATATGCTCATCCTGATAAAGACTATCAAATCCAAATTGAAAGACATGATTCAGAAGAAGTAAAACCAGGTCTTTATTATAAGCTAAAAAAGCAAATTGGATTCTGAGTACACTATAAAAACAAATTCTAAAACTACAAAAATGGAAACTATAGCTTTAATTGAAAAGGGGAAAGACGGTACATTTGGTATTTTCACTCCCGATTTGAAAAGCACAATTATAGGGGAAGGAAAAACAGTTACCGAGGCCAAAGAAGACTTTGAAAACTCTGTGAAAGAAATGATTGCTTCATACACTGAGACGGGAAGAATTGTACCTGAAGAATTGCAAGATATCAAATTTGAATACAAATTTGATATTGCTTCTGTGTTTGATTATTACGACTTTTTTAATGTATCGAAGTTTGCCGAAAGAGCAGGTATTAATTCTTCTCTTATGCGTCAATACAAATCTGGAAAACAATATATATCTGAGAATCAAGTATCTAAAATTGAAACAACTATGCAAAGTATAGGACGTGAAATTATGTCCATTAAATTGATTTGAATTTCTCAAAACCTGTATTATAGAATGATAAAGTCCATCCTTAAAGAGGATGGTTTTTTTTGTGTCTGGTTATTGACAACAGAACCCCCTATCACTGCAAAGAAGAACTATTCAAAGATGAAGTTTTGAGGAAAAAAAAGAGACTAAACAGGGTTTATAGTCCCTTATTTAGTCCCTTTTGTTTTTAATACATTGATATTCAATGCCGTTTGCGGAGAGAAAGGGATTCGAACCCCTGGTACCTTGCGGTACAACGGTTTTCAAGACCGCCGCAATCGACCACTCTGCCATCTCTCCAAAAGCGAATGCAAATATAATGCTCTTTTCTGAATCACACAAGCTATATTGATCAAAAATGGGATGCAATCGCATTTGCAAAGATTCTTGCTTCGTTTTCTATACATATTATCAAAGAACACATTTTGCATTTTCGTCATGTATTTGTTAATCTCTTCAAATGAATCTTCTGTGAATGTTGTATCAAAAAAAACAGTATCTTTGTGATAGAAAAAGGAATGACAGATAACCAAAGATGATCGTTCAATAGAATTGCCTATGCAACATCCTTACTCCCTACTAAAGGAAGAACGTTTAACCGGAGAAAAAAATGTAAAGCATTTATTTGAAGATGGAAAATCGTTGATTGCATTTCCTTTGCGTATTGTTTTTTTGTCAGATTCTAATCAAAAAGAACCAATTAAAGTGCTTTTTAGCGTGCCAAAACGCCGTTTTAAAAGGGCAAATAAGCGCAATCTATTAAGAAGGCGCATGAAAGAGGCTTATCGTATAAATAAGCAATTATTGCATGATGCAGTAAAGCAGCCATCTTCGCAAGTTGTCGCATTTACATACATTGCAAATGAACTTTACCCTTACAAGATGATTGAAAAGAAAATGCAAGAGGCAATGCATGCACTACTATTTATTTGGGCAAAAAATTCTGCATGATGCGTTTTCACCCTATTTCTGTTTTCATTAAAACAATCACCTGAATCATTTTGCAACGAATGAAACGCATATTATCATGGCTTCTTCTTTTGCCTATCTATTTTTATCGCTACTGCATTTCTCCCATCAAACCTGCGACATGTAGATATACGCCTACTTGTTCGCAATATGCAGTAGAAGCAATAAAAAAACATGGTCCCTTCAAAGGATTTCTTTTAGCTGTAAAGCGCATACTAAGTTGCCATCCATGGGGTGGACATGGCTACGATCCGGTACCTTAAATATGTATACTACAACAACAAAAAGTCTGTAAACTTTCATATTATCTTATATAATCATCTAACATACAAATATTTCGCATTTATTATGAAAGATATTATTCATATTTAACAGCATGAAAGGATATGTTATAAAGAAGGACGATACTTTTGCTAACGGACAAAGCAGGAAAGCATATCCTTATTTATTCAATTGAAAATAAGGCATATAAATGATTTAAGACTGTTTATGCAACCGTGAAATGTTAAAACCAAAGCTACAATAAACGAATCTCCACATAAACATTTATTTACAAGTATGAATCCAACAGTTGATATTAGAGAGCTTAACGAGCGCATTGAAAAGCAAAGTGCGTTTGTAGACACCTTAACAATGGGAATGAATCAAGTCATTGTAGGTCAAAAACACTTAGTAGAATCCTTGTTAATCGGATTGCTTTCCGATGGTCATATTTTATTGGAAGGAGTCCCAGGGTTAGCAAAAACATTAGCAATCAAAACATTGGCTCAATTAGTTGATGCAAACTATAGCCGTATCCAATTTACTCCTGATCTGTTGCCAGCTGATGTTATTGGAACAATGATTTACAGTCAAAAAAAGGAAGAGTTTGCAATCAAAAAAGGACCGATTTTTTCTCATTTTATTTTAGCTGATGAAATTAATCGTGCACCGGCAAAAGTACAAAGTGCCCTACTCGAAGCCATGCAAGAGCGCCAAGTAACCATTGGAGACCATACATTTAAACTTGAAGAACCATTCTTGGTATTAGCAACTGAAAATCCTATTGAACAAGAAGGAACTTATCCGTTACCTGAAGCACAAGTCGACCGGTTTATGCTTAAGGTGATCATAACCTATCCAAAAAAAGAAGAAGAGAAATCTATTATTCGGCTTAACATGTTAGAATCATTGCCAAAGGTAAAACCTTTGATTAAGCCCGAAGAAATTGTTGCTGCTAGAAATGTAGTACGTGAAGTTTATGTTGACGAAAAGATTGAACGTTATATAGTTGATATTGTTTTTGCAACGCGTTTCCCTGATGAATATGGTATTAAAAACCTTACGAACATGATAGCTTATGGTGGATCACCTCGTGCATCCATCAGTTTAGCCATAGCTTCAAAAGCATATGCTTTCATTAAACGTCGCGGGTATGTTATTCCAGAAGATGTACGTGCAGTTTGTTATGATGTTTTGCGCCATCGTATCGGGTTGAGCTATGAGGCTGAAGCCAATAACCTAACTTCTGAGGAAATCATTAGTGAAGTGTTGAATGCTGTTGAAGTGCCGTAACCTCTTATCCAATAAAAGAAATATTTGAATTTAGAAAATTAAGGAGGAAGTCCTTCCATTTGATTTTACAATTTGATTGATAGAGTGCAACATTTATAGCAAAGCAGAATGGAAACAACGGATTTATTAAAGCGGGTTCGGCAAATAGAAATTAAAACGCGCGGGTTGTCCAACAACATATTTGCCGGTGAATATCACTCTGCATTCAAAGGAAGAGGAATGACGTTTTCTGAAGTACGAGAATATCAGTATGGCGATGACATTAGAAGCATTGACTGGAATGTGACAGCTCGTTTTAATCACCCATTTGTAAAAATTTTTGAAGAAGAACGTGAGCTGACCGTTATGTTGTTAGTTGATGTTTCCGGGAGTCGTGATTTTGGAACTATGACACAAACCAAAAAGAACATGATTACTGAAATTGCAGCTACTATTGCATTTTCTGCTATTCAAAATAAGGATAAAATCGGCGTCATTTTCTTTTCTGATAAGATTGAAAAGTTTATTCCTCCTCAAAAAGGGAAAAAGCATACATTATACATTATCCGAGAACTTATAAATTTTGAACCTGAAAACAGCAACACGGATATCTCGCACGTGCTGGAATATTTCACTAATGCAATCAAACGACGTTGCATTGCATTTTTGATATCAGATTTTATTGATGGGAACTTTGAACGTGCCATTTCTTTGGCAAATCGAAAACATGATTTGGTAGCATTGCAAGTATACGATCCACGTGAGACTGAACTTCCAAATATTGGGCTGATGAAAGTTAAAGATGCAGAGACGGGAGAACGATTATGGGTGGATACTTCCGACCGTCGTCTACGCATGGCATACCACAATTGGTGGGGCGAGAATTTGATTATGTTACAACAAGTCCTAGCCAAAAGTCATGTTGATTTCGTTTCAATTAGTACTGATCAAGATTATGTTAAAGCGTTGATGCGTCTATTCAAATTACGTAGTTAAACTCATTCTATTTGTTTATTTTTCCTGGTTAATGATTGAAACATGAGAACCATTCGTCATCTATTTTTTTCTATTGTTGCAATTCTTATTGCACAAAATGCAATTTCACAAGAAGTCACTATAAAATCGTCTATTGATTCTACTTTAATTTTGATTGGGAAACAATCCCATCTGACATTTGAAGTAGCTCAGCCAAAAAATTTAATTGTACGCCTCCCCATAATCACTGACACTTTGATTACTGGAGTTAATGTTGTTGCTCGTACTAAGCCTGATACGACAGATCTTGGACATGGGCGCATTCAGGTAAGACAAATTTTTACAATTACTTCATTTGATACTGCTTTATATAACATTCCACCCTACAATTTTATCAATGGTAGTGATACATTGAAGTCCACTCCTCTTTCATTAAAGGTAATCACTTATTCCATTGACACAACTCACCAAACGATTTACGACATAAAACCAATAGTTTCTCCCCCTTTTGATTGGAGTTATCTTTTGAAACTAATATTGATTATTGCATTGATTCTTATTATATTAGGATTGATCGGTTATTATCTTTGGAAATATGTATTAAAAAAACCAATCACATTTCTTAAAGTGCCAGAACGCATATTAAGTCCTTACGAAGCAGCATTAGAATCTCTGAATGCTATAAATCACAAAAAAATTTGGCAACAAGGACGTGAGAAAGAGTATTATACACAATTGACCGATATACTGAGAAAATACATTGATGGGCGATTTAATATCCAAGCGCTTGAGATGACTTCGTCAGACCTTTTAGATGAAACTAAACATTTTCAACAAGAATATCCTGCAGCCTATGATAGTCTCAAAAAAGTATTGCAAATAAGCGATCTAGTCAAATTTGCAAAATGGCATCCAGTTCCAGAAGAAAACGACTTAAGTTTGAACCTTTCCTATTTATTTGTCAATCAAACAAAAGAAAATGAAGAACCACCATCCGTCGACATTTAATCAACGACTTATACTAAACAAAATAAAACAATGTATCAGACAAATAGGTCTAAATTGAAAATAAACAAATAACTATGGTATTTAAAAATCCTGAATTCTTGTTTTTGTTACTGGTTATTCTTCCCATGATAGCCGGTTATATTTGGAAATTAGGCAAATCAGATGCAAGTATGCAAATCTCGTCCACTCGCTATTTCGCTGGTTTTTCTAAAACAAGACGCTTGTATTTACGCCATGTACCGTTTGTTTTACGTCTTTTAACTGTCATTATGTTGATTATTGTCATTGCACGACCTCAAATAGCAAATGCAGTTTCTAACAAAACAACCCAAGGTATCGACATCATGTTAGCAATTGATGTTTCCGGTTCTATGTTGGCCAAAGACCTAACTCCCAATCGGATTGAAGCTGCCAAAAATGTTGCTGCGGAGTTTATCAATAGTCGAGCAGATGATAACATCGGATTTGTAATCTTTGCAAGTCAGGCATTCACGCAAAGTCCATTGACAACCAATCATGCTGCATTGCTTAATCTACTTAAGACTGTTAATTTTGGTGAAGTGGATGATGGTACTGCTATTGGCGTTGGATTAGCCACAGCAATCAACCGGTTAAAGAATAGCCAAGCAAAATCTAAAGTAATCATCTTGTTAACAGATGGGTCCAATAACACAGGTGATATTGCTCCATTAACAGCAGCAGAAATTGCCAAAACCTATGGAATCCGTGTGTATACAATTGGGGTTGGATCACGAGGTATGGCTCCAATGCCAGTTCAAACACCTTTTGGACTTCAATACCAAAATATGCCTGTTGATATTGATGAAGGAACGTTACAACAAATTGCCACCATGACAAATGGGCAATATTTTAGAGCTACGGATACTGAAAAGTTGCATCAAATTTATCATGATATAGATCAATTGGAAAAAAATAAATTACAAGTAAAAGAATATTATCGTAATACTGATGATTATACGATATTTGCAATGCTAGCAATATTGTTGTTAGCAAGTGAATTAATTTTGCGCTATACGGTATTACGAAAAATTCCGTAAATGATTGGCGTCGTTTTGCACTAACATGTTGATGTTACTAAATACAAAAGAAAATGTTTCAATTTGCACAGCCTAATTATCTGTTTTTTTTGCTGTTAATCCCAATCATTTTTTTGTTGTTTGTTTACAGCAGAATTTTGAAGCGAAAAAATATTGCTCGCTTTGGAAATCCGGAATTGGTAAAAGTATTGATGCCTAACTATTCTTCCTTAAGGCCAATAATTAAGTTCTATCTACTCCTTACAGCCTTGGTTTTCATTATTTTGTCTTTGGCACGTCCTCAGTTTGGGTCAAGCACAGAATCTGTCAAAAGACATGGAATTGAAGTGATGATTGCTATGGATGTTTCTAACTCGATGATGGGCACTGATGTTTCACCGAATCGATTAGAATTGGCAAAACAGTTGCTGTCGTCTTTGTCTGATCAATTGACTCAAGACAAAATAGGAATAGTCGTATTTGCAGGTGAAGCTCAAACTCAGCTTCCTATAACAGCTGACAATATTGCTGCTAAAATGTTTTTGTCAAATATCAATCCTAATATGGTTTCCAGGCAAGGCACAGCTATTGGATCAGCTATTGAGTTATCTATTCAAGATATAACATCAACTTCTAAAGCTGGCAAAGCCATCATATTACTTACTGATGGAGAAAATTTTGAAGATAATGCTGCTGATGCTGCAAAATTTGCTGCAAAGAAAGGGATTATGGTTGATGTTATAGGCGTTGGGACTCCGCAAGGCTCACCGATACCCATTGCCGGAACTATGAGCTATATGAAAGATGATCAAGGAAATGTTGTCGTTACACATCTCAACGAAGAAATGTGTAAAGAAATAGCAGCAGCTGGAAAGGGAATCTATGTTCGCGCTGATAATAGTAACACAGCATTGAGAGCAGTCACTAATAGTTTACATCAATTAGCAACAGCACCTATCGAAAGCCAAATATACTCGACTAGCGATGAACAATTTGTTAATTTAGCATGGCTAGCGTTTTTTCTGTTGATTATTGATATGATTATTCTTGAACGTAAAAATAAATGGATCAATCAATTCAAATGGTTTTAAACAATATGAAACGAGCTTGTTATAAGAACGAATATAAAGATAACAATGACGAGATGTCCGTTTCTTTGACACTACTATACAAACTAAATAAGATTAAAACAACAAAATATTTTCGGATGAAATTTTTCTGTCTTTTGTTAGGATGTATGGTTTCTTTTTTACCTGCGTTGGCACAAAAAGGAAATAACGAAGTGCGAAAAGGAAACAAATTGTATAGCACTCAAGACTATAAGGCTGCAACTAAATTGTATAATGATGCACTCAAAAAAAACCCGAAGTTGTTTGATGCTGCTTATGATTTAGGAAATGCAGACTATCGACAAAAAAATTATAAAGAGGCTTTAGCTGCTTATCAGAAAGCATTACCATTGACAAAAAACAAAGTGCAAATTGCTCACGATTTTCACAATGTTGGAAATGCATTGATGAATCAAAAACAGTATGAGGATGCATTAAAAGCATATCGAACAGCATTGTTGGCAAATCCAAACGATAATGAAACCCGGTTTAATTATGCTTATGCAGCTGAAATGTTGAAGCAACAACAAAACAAGAATAACAAGAATAATAAAGATCAGAAAAACCAGCAGAATAAGCAAAACAAACAAGATCAGAAAAACCAACCAAACAAGCAAAACAATAACGATAAAAATAAACAGGATAAGAATAAACAAAATCAGGATCAGCAACAACCTCAAGGTGGAGGAATGTCAAAACAAAATGCCGATCAAATTTTAAATGCTATTCAGCAAGAAGAAAATCAAGTACAAGATAAAATTAACCAACAACGGGTTCAAATGCATTCTCAGAATCCCGCAAAAAATTGGTAATGAAAGGAAACATAACAATATGAGAAAAGTAGGATTTTTAGCCATCACCCTCATTACGCTCGGTTGTAATCATCTCTTCGCTGCTAATGTTGTTTTTAAGGCAAATGCTCCTTCATCAGTTGTGATGGGAACCGCCTTTCAATTAGTATATTCAATTAATACATTGGCAGATCCTAATCAATTACGTACACCTTCAATAAACGGGTTCGATATTGTAGCCGGGCCTTTCACCGCTCGATCTGAACAAAGCATCAACGGGCAATACAGCAGTTCAATGACTTTTACTTTGATGTTGATGCCAAAAAAAGAAGGAAACTTCTCTATTACACCGGCTTATATCACATTAAATGGACAACGATATGCTTCCAATGGATTGTCAATTAAAGTATTGCCACCCGATAAAAATATTCCTAAACAATCTAATAGAGGAGGCATAAATACTGAAGGAGGTACATCATTCCAATCAGCAACGAATCAAGATGTGTTTATTCGCGCTAATGTTTCAAAAACAAATGTTTTTGAACAAGAAGCTTTTCTGATAACTTATAAGCTTTACTCTATTCCAGATATTGTTGGCTTTGAAGATGTGAAGTTTCCTGATTTTAAGAATTTTGTAATGCAACAAATTGATTTGTCGAATAATCGTCAAACAAGGCTTGAAAACTATAATGGGCATAATTATACTACTGCTGTTATTTATCAGGTTTTGTTGTTTCCTCAACGTTCAGGCGTTATTAACATTGACAGAGCTGCATGCACAGCAATTATTCGATTACGCAATCAACAAAAGGTTCGAAGTATTTTCGACGATTTCTTTGATACTTATCAAGATGTAAAAAAGATTTTGTTTGCACCTCCCCTTCGTATCAATGTACAACCATTGCCATTACAAGGGAAACCAGCTTCTTTTTCCGGTGCCGTTGGTAATTTTCAGCTTAGTTCATCTTTGTCAAAAACTATTGTAAAAACGAATGAAGCTGTTACATTGCAAATTACTTTATCAGGAACTGGTAACATGAAATTGATAAATAATTTGCCCGTTGTTTTTCCACATGATTTTGATACATATGAACCAAAAGTGGATAACAATTATCGAACCACACAAAGTGGTATTACAGGAACAAAAACTATTGATTATTTGGCAATTCCACGACAAGCAGGCGATTTTGTCATTGCTCCGGTGTCATTTTCTTATTTTGATGTTGCTACGCATACTTATAAAACACTGTCAACTCCTGAATATAAAATTCATGTTGATCAAGGAGCTGCAAGCAATAATTCAGTGGTAAATAATATGCCTCAAAAAGAAAATATTAAACTCTTAAATCAGGATATTCGTTATATCGATACAAATAATTTCCATGTCACTAAACAGAAAATCTTTTTAATTGATTCAAGTTCATTTTGGCTCATTTACTTAATCTCCTTCCTTCTTGCAGTTTCACTTTTCTGGATCTTCCGCAAACAAGCTCGCGACAATGCAAACATTGCACTGAGACGCACAAAAAAAGCAAATAAGATGGCTCTTAAAAGGCTTAAGATGGCATCGATTTATTTAAAGGAAAATAATAATGAACGCTTTTATGAAGAAGTGCTCAAAGCTAATTGGGGATACATGAGCGATAAGTTAAGCATTCCAATGGCTGACCTGACGAAACAAATAATGGAAGTAACCTTGAGAGAGCGTTCAATCGACGAACCCCTCATTCAACGACTAATGGAACTACTAAATACTTGTGAATTTGCTCAATATGCACCAGCTAGTGGAACAAAAGGTATGGATCAAATCTTTAAAGAAGCTGTCTCAGTGATAGAAATGCTTGAAAATCAAATTAAATAAACTATCCAATTGAAAACAATGAAACGGAATCAAATTTTTTGGATATTCTTTTGGCTAACGTTTGCTCTTTCTGCTCAAGAAACTACTTTGCAAAAAGCGAATGCATTATATGCACAAGGAAATTTTGAGGCTGCTATCCAGCAATATGAGATGATTACTCAAATTCAAGGTATATCCCCTGAATTGTATTATAATTTAGGAAATGCTTATTATCGTAATGGGCAATTAGGCAAAGCTATTTTAAATTACAATCGTGCATTATTGATTGCACCTCACTATAATGATGCACGTTTTAATTTAAGCATCGCTCAACAGAAAGTAGTTGATAATGTAGATGTAACTTCAACATTCTTTTTAGTACAATGGGTTAATAATTTAGGCGATTTGTTACCATCAAATCAGTGGGCTATGCTAAGCCTTGCTGCATTTCTCCTTACTTTAATCATGGGGTTGCTATATCTTTTTGCCCGTTCTCGGTACTGGCGTAAAATCAGTTTTAATGTTGCCGTTTTCATGTTGATATTATCATTGATTAGCGTTGGCTGCGCTGAAAAACAAAGCCATAAAGTAATGGACAGCACAGGCGGCATCATCACAGACAAATCTGTTACGGCTAAAGATACTCCATCGTTAAATGCAAAAGATATGTTTGTGCTGCATGAAGGCACAAAAGTGACTATTCGTGATGCTATTTCCGGATGGACAGAAGTGGAACTTCCTGATGGAAATGCAGGTTTTATTCCTTCAACCAGTATCGAAAAGATATAAACCAGAACTGTAAATATAGTTTCAATATAATTGAAGAGTCGACAAATAAAAAAGGTTGTTTCAAATGAAACAACCTTTTTTGTTGCGGAGGATGGACTCGAACCATCGGCCTCCAGGTTATGAGCCTGACGAGCTACCAACTGCTCTACTCCGCGATTTTGTGATGCAAAGATACCTCTTTTTTTTGTTATAACAAACTTTTTTTGAAAATATCTGTTTTAAGGAGTAATCTATTGATTATCTTGTAATAATAAATTAGATATTAAATCTATCGATTGAGATTCTCTGCTTGCTGACTCTATGCAATTTCAATTGTTCATCCTATTTTATCTTCACTTTGTAGATTTTATCGTGACTTTGATTTTTTCTTCAATTTTATATGGCTCGATTGATATTACATTTCGAATACTTTCAAATATTCATATCGATCATAACAAGCAGTACGATTTGCAAGCGAACAAATGACTCACAGCATTTATTCAGTAGCTAACCACCTAAAAAAGTTTCGAGTAAACTTTCATTGGTTTTTTCCCAGATGTTATCTAATTATCTTACAAATGACTAAGAACTCATACAAATACCAAAAACTCGTTTTGTTTTAGCAGAACAAAAAAGATAAAAATTGATTGATTAATGTTGAAGTCATCTTGACTTTTTCTTTTTGTTAATTTTCTTAAGTAATATCACGATAAAAGCGATAAGGTTAAAGCTTTGCCAACTGGAGCAAGTAACATCAAATCTGTTCAATAGAGATCTGAAATTATCCATCCATGCGTTGGTTCTTTCTATACAATAGCGTT